>CDYR01028178.1_pt1 | contig 280017 bp, 257 predicted proteins | sample 557691 | NCBI WGS metagenome assembly CDYR01 (sample SAMEA3182103, study PRJEB8094) | gut metagenome | biome: human; feature: gut; material: Stool; isolation source: human stools | place: Canada | collected 2013-02-19 | reverse complement strand
CTCACTTCCTTTGCTTTTTGCAGATAGTATAACAGGCAAATGTCCGAGAATTGTTACAAGGACAAATATATTTATCATTTTACAGCTTTTTTATGTGTACTGCAATTTTATAAAAGAAAGGACAGCAGTATCATCAAATTGCTGTCCTTGCGGTTTATTATAGCTGGTAGTGTATAAGCGTGGGTTCATCATATTTGGTGTGGTATCTTTAACTATGGGAAACTCCGCTCTCCCATTTGGAGACGGCTTGGCGCGAGACACCGAGCTTCTCCGCCAGCTCCTCCTGCGACATGCCGCTCGCGCGGCGCAGCTCGTAGAGCTTTTCATATAGTTCCATGAAAGGTTCCTCCTTGGGGAAATGTTGCTGCGTTCGACGCCGTGCACTGCGCCTTTGCAGGAAAAGCATAGCAGGAAAACGGGAGAAAACACCACCAACCGGGCGTTTCTTTTTGTCAACCTGAGGTTGCGTCCACCCTATTTTCACATGAAAGGGGCGGAAATGTCAATGAAAAGCGTTTTTGCCTTTTCTTTTGGCGGAAAATACACTATAATAAAAATGATTTGTACAGCGCCGATTTCGGCGCGATAAGGAGAATCTATGGAAGAATTGAAAGAGAACAACGCGCCGCGCGACAGGGCGATTTTAGTCGGCCTTTCGTCGCCGCGGCTCGATCGAAAAGAGAATGCCGACGAGGAGAGCCTTGAAGAGCTCGGTGCGCTCGTCGAAACGGCGGGCGGCGTCAGCGTCGGCGTGGTTTTACAAACGCTGCCGTCGCCGAACCCGCACACATTCATCGGCGAGGGCAAGGTGGACGAGATCCGCGAGCTGGTAAAGTCGCAGGAGGCGACAATGGTCATCTTCGACAATGACCTCTCGCCCTCGCAGATGCGCGTTCTGTGCGAAGAATTCGGCGTGCAGGTGCTCGACCGCAGCGGCCTCATTCTCGATATCTTCGCCCAGCGGGCGAAGACAAAAGAGGGCCGGCTTCAGGTCGAGCTTGCGCAGTATCAGTACCTGCTGCCGCGCCTGATCGGTATGTGGACGCACCTGGAGCGCCAGGCGGGCACGTCGGGCAAGGGACCCATCGGCTCGAAGGGCCCCGGCGAAACGCAGCTTGAGACCGACCGCCGCCACATCCACAGAAAGATCGACAAGCTGAAGGCGGACCTTGAAGAGGTGCGCCGCGTGCGCGCCACGCAGCGCGACCGCCGCAGCAAGAATGAAATTCCCGTCGTCGCCATCGTCGGCTACACGAACGCGGGCAAGTCGACGCTTTTGAACGCGCTGACCGGCGCGGGCATTCCCGCGAATAACCGCCTGTTTGACACGCTGGACACGACGACGCGCCTTCTCACGGTGTCCGACACGCTGGATGTCGTGATCTCCGACACGGTCGGCTTTATCCGCAAGCTGCCGCATCAGCTGGTCGAGGCCTTCAAGGCAACGCTTGAAGAGCTCGAATACGCCGACCTTCTGCTGCACGTCATCGACATTTCCGACCCGCACTGGCTCGAGCAGGCGCAGATCGTGGACGAGCTGATTGAAGAGCTCGGCGCGCAGCAAATTCCCTGCCTGCGCGTTTACAACAAGTCCGACCTCTACTTCGGCGATATCCGCCCGCACGGGGAGGACAGCGTCAACATCAGCGCCAAGACCGGCGAGGGCGTGGATGAGCTGCTTGCGCGCATCGACAAGCTCCTCGACAAGGGCACGCGCCGCGTGACGATCCACCTGCCCTATGACAAGGGCGGGTTTCTCGATATGCTCTACCGCGAGGCGAAGGTCGAATCCGTCGAATATGGCGAGACCATCGACATCGTGGCCACCTGCGTGCCGCGCGTCATCGGCCAGGTCAAGGACTATATCGAGGGCTATCAGGAGCCGAAGGAGGACTGGGAGGAATGACGCTCGAAACGAAGCGCCTTCTCCTGCGTCCATGGGAAGAGAGCGACGCGGAGAGCTGCTATCGCTACGCCAGCGACCCGCTCGTCGGCCCCGCCGCGGGCTGGCCGGCGCATACGAGCGTGGAGAACTCCCGCGAGATCATCCGAACCGTCCTCTCGGAGCCGGACACGTTTGCGGTCATTTTGAAGGAACGGCCAGACGAGCCTGTCGGCTCCATCGGCGTGTTTCCGACGGAAGCGCCGAAAATCGGGAGTGAGCCGGAAATCGGCTATTGGATCGGCCGCCCGTTCTGGGGTCAGGGGCTTATCCCCGAAGCCGTGCGAGAGCTGCTGAGGTACTGCTTTGAGGATAAAGGCGCACAGCGGGTCTGGTGTTCGCACTATGCCGGCAATGAAAAGTCAAAGCGCGTGATCGAAAAGTGTGGCTTTTCTTATCAGCTGACCTGTGAAAGGCCGGCGCTTGTGGACGATGCGCTGCGGCCGACGCTATTTTACGCCCTTACGAAAGAAAAGTGGGAGAAAACCCGCTGAAAGGAACCTTGAAACCATGACAGAGTACCTTGTCCCATACGAGAGCGCGGAGAGCGAGTTTGAAGAAAAGCGCTCGCGCTTCATCAGCCACGTTTTCCTTGTGGAGAGCGAGGCGGAGGCCCGCGCGCGCATCGACGAGATGAAAAAGAAATACTACGACGCGCGCCACAATTGCTGGTGCTTCGTCCTGCACGACGGCACCGTTCGCTACGGCGACGACGGCGAGCCGCAGGGCACGGCGGGCCAGCCGATGCTGAACGTCTTCCAGCGCGAAAACGTCGAAAACGTCGTGTGCATCGTGACGCGCTACTTCGGCGGGATTCTGCTCGGTGCGGGCGGGCTGACGCGCGCCTACGCTAAGGCGGCGAAGGACGCACTTGACAATGCGGGCAAGGCGCGGATGCAGCCGTTTTCCGTGCTGCTGCTCGAATGCCCGTACCCGATGTTCGAGCGCATAAAGCTGCTGATCGAGGGACACGAGGGCAGGATCGAGTCGAGCGATTACGGCGCTGCCGTGACGCTCACGTTTCTTCTGCCCGTGCAGAAGACGGCGGACTTTTCCGCCGCGCTCACGGAGCTCTCCGGCGGGCAGATGAGCGCGGAAGAGGTCGAGCAGCGCTTTCTGCCCGGCGCAAGGGAGTGACGGCATGAGTTTGCGAAGAAAAATCTACGAGGTCATCGAGGTCGCGGACAAGGACGACCGCGACAGTCTCATTTACGACCGCTTCATGCTCGTGTGCATCGCGGCGAGTATCGTGCCGCTGTGCTTCAAGGAGACGAACGCGCTGTTTATATGGCTTGACCGCGCGACGGTCACGGTGTTCATCGTGGACTATCTGCTGCGCTGGTGGACGGCGGACTTAAAGTACGAAAAGAGCGGGAAATGGGCGTTTTTGCGCTATCCGTTCAGCTTTTTCGGTATTGTAGACCTGCTGTCCATCCTGCCGTCGCTGACGATGCTGTCGTCGGGGTTCAAGCTGTTTAGGCTTTTCCGCCTCAACAAAGCGCTCAAGGCGCTCAAATTCCTGCGCTACTCGCACAGCTTTGAACTTATTTTGAACGTTATCAAGCGCGAGAAACGCGCGCTTGCGGCAGTGTGTGTGCTGGCGGGCGGGTATATCGCGCTGTCGGCGCTCATCATGTTCCAGGTGGAGCCCGACAGCTTTGACACGTTTTTCGACGCCATCTACTGGGCGGTCGTCACGCTGACGACCGTCGGCTATGGCGACATCTATCCGACGAGCGAGATTGGCCGCATCGTGAGCATGATGTCGTCGTTCATGGGAATCGCCATCGTCGCGCTGCCCACCGGTATCATTACGGCTGGCTACATGCGCGAGCTCAGCCGTGAAAAGTGGGACTAAATAGAGAGGGCAGAACCATGGAGATCAGAACAGCAACGATGAACGATCTGGACGCGGTCGCGGCGGTGGAAGCCGAGTGCTTTCCTGTGGCCGAGGCGGCGACAAAAGAGGAATTCGCCGAGCGAATCAAATATTACGGCGACCACTTCTAGCTGATGTTCGAGGGCGACAAGCTCATCGCGTTTCTCGACGGCTTTGTGACGGACGAGCCCGACCTGACCGACGAAATGTACGCGAAAGCATCCATGCACGACGAAAATGGCGCGTGGCAGATGCTCTTCGGTCTGAACACCTTGCCGGAGTACCGGAAAAACGGCTACGCGGGCGAACTGCTCCACCGTGCCGTTGAGGATGCGAGAAAGCAGGGGAGAAAGGGTGCAGTCCTGACCTGCAAACAGCGGCTCGTCGACTACTACGCGAAGTTTTGCTTTGTCGACGAGGGCGTGACAGACAAGTCCGTGCACGGCGGCGTTGTCTGGCACCAGATGCGCATCACATTTTGATCGAGACTGACAGAAAAAAGGAGCACGCTTGCGCGTGCTCCCTTTTTGCGATTTTTATTGCTTTCCCGCGAGGTAGTAGTCGCTTTGGCCCGGATGGTAGAACGGACAGGCGGTCAGCTTGCCGCGCAGGAACGACGCCATCTCGTCCTCATCGAGCTGTTCGTCGCAGTAGTAGCTGTCGGACTCTTCATCGTAGCTGTAATAAACGCAGTCCTCGCACAGGCTGATGGACATGAGATCATCTCCCGAAAGAAATTAGTGCTGATACTCGAATTCGAGCTCGTACATGCTGACGATGTCGCCGTCCTTGATGCCAAGGTCCTCAAGCTGCTGGAAAACGCCGTTTTCTCGCAGCATCTTATCAAAGAACATCCGGCTCTCGTAGTCACCGAAGTTGACGTTGCTCATAAGGCGTTCAAGCCACTTGCCCTCGACAATGTAGGTGTTGTCCTCGACGGTGATCTTGAGCGGCTCGCTCGCGTCGATCTTCACGGGCTTGGGAACGTACTCGGGCTCGTAGACCGTGACGGGCGGGAGTGTGGAGAGCTTTTCGGCGATCTTGAGCACGAGCTCGCGCGTGCCGGTGTGCGACGCGGCGGACAGGGCGAAGAGGGGATAGCCGAGCGGCTCGACATGCGCGCGCAGCTTTTCGAGCAGGCTCTCGTCTTCCATGATGTCGGTCTTGTTCGCGACGACGATCTGCGGGCGGGTGGCAAGGTCGGGGGAATACTGCGAGAGCTCTGCGTTGATGGCGTCAAAGTCCTCGACCGGGTCGCGGCCCTCGCTGCCCGACACGTCGACGACATGAACGAGCAGGCGGCAGCGGTCGATATGGCGCAGGAAGTCGTGACCAAGGCCCGCGCCCTCGGCTGCGCCCTCGATGATGCCGGGGATGTCGGCCATGACGAACGAAACGCCCTCGTCGACGTACACGACGCCGAGGTTGGGGTAGAGCGTGGTGAAGTGGTAGTTTGCAATCTTGGGGCGCGCCTTCGACACAACGGAAAGAAGCGTCGACTTGCCGACATTCGGGAAGCCGATGAGGCCGACGTCGGCCAGCAGCTTCAGCTCGAGCACGACATCGTGCTCCTCGCCCTCAAGGCCCGATTTGGCAAAACGGGGCGCCTGACGCGTCGGCGTTGCGAAATGCGCGTTGCCCCAGCCGCCCTTGCCGCCGCGGCAGAGGATGAACGGCTCGGAGTCGGACATATCCTTGATGATCTCGTTCGATTCCGCGTCGCGCACGACGGTGCCGCGCGGCACGCGGATCGTGAGATCCTTGCCCTGCTTGCCGAACTTGCGCGCGCCCTGACCGTCCATGCCGTTGTCGGCGACGTATTTGCGCTTGTAGCGAAAGTCCATCAGCGTGGACATGTTGTCGTCGACAACGAGGACGATGTTGCCGCCGTTGCCGCCGTCGCCGCCGTCGGGGCCGCCCGCGGAGACGTACTTTTCGCGGTGGAACGCCACCGCGCCATTGCCGCCCTTGCCCGCGCGGCAGAAGATGCGCGCCTTATCAATAAAAGATGCTGCCATGTTGGCACCTCCTTGGATTCTTGTTATTCCTGAACAAATAGTTTATCCGTTTTTTGACGATTCGTCAAGAAAAACGGAACGTTTCACAAAAAAGAAAAAATCGAAAAAAGTTGGGAACTTTTTTGTGCTCCCTTTCGTCAAAGGAAAAGACACAACGGGAAAGGAAGCGGAAACCTTGAAAAGACTGCTTGCATTGATGATGGTCGTCGCCGTAACGGCGGCGCTTTTGGCCTGCACGAAGGGCGGGCGCGATAACGAAGAGGGAAATGACATGCCTGACCCCGAACCGCAGTACGCCGGCGCGGACACGATGACGCTGCGCGTCGTGGGCGACGGTGAAAACGGTACGCTCATTTTAGCGGGAGAGACGGAGGTCTACGCCCTGCCGCTCGAAGGCGTGACGCTGTACTTAGACGGCGGCAGTGTGTCCGCTTCCGAGATCGAAAGCGGCATGAGCGCCGAGGTCTGGTACACCGGCGGCGTGCAGGAGACATATCCTGCGAAGTTTTCACAGGTGGTGGCCGTGTCGCTCTCGCGTGAGGAGAATGCGCAGTATGACCTCTGCGGCCTCTACTTGCAGGTGCTTGAGGACCTGTGGAACGAGGACGACGGGCTCAACGGCGGCGCGGAGGTCGTGAGCGTCGATCTGAGCAAGGCACCCGGCGGGCTGACCGCGGGCGAAAAGGCGGCGGTCGCCTACATCTATGCGCAGAAGCACGGCGTACAGGGCTTGACGATGACGTTTGATGAGCTGCGCGAGGAGGGCTACCTCACGGGTGAAAAGCTGGAGGGCGGCAGCACGGCCTATTCGTTCACGAACGGTCTGCTCTTCACCATCACGCCCGATGAAAGCACGGAGGGGGAGAGCTTTTCGATGCCGGTGGTCTGCTTCAGCGCTGAAAAGTGGCGCTCGCCGCTCGGCGCGTATTACTTTACGAAGTGTACGGCCTCCCGCGGCGATAACGGCTGGGAATACACCGTCGGCGCGGAAGCAATCTCTTAAATTACAGCAGGTTCTTTAATTTGAGCAGCGAATCGACGATCTGGTCGGCCTCGCAGCGCTCCGGAACGGGGCGGTGCATGTGGTTGTACCAGATCGTTTTCATGCCCGCGTTTTTGCCGCCGGAGATGTCGGCGGTCAGCGAGTCGCCAATCATCATGCACTCGTCCGCGGCAACATCGGGAAGAAAAGCGCGGCAGGCATCGAAAAACGCCTTTTCGGGCTTGCGGTAGCCGAGTGACTCTGAAACGAACACATGGTCAAAATAGGGGAGAAGTCCCGCCATTTCAAGTCGGTTGAGCTGCTGGTCGTGGAAGGCGTTGCTCGCCGCGCAGAGGATATATTTTTCCTTGAGGTAGCGGCAGATCTCGTCCGCGCCGTCGACTGGGATGGCCGTCTCGTAGAGGAGGTCCAAAAACCGCTTTTCAAACGCGGCGCCGTCGGCCTGGATGCCGAGGGCCTCGAAGATGCGGTTCCAGCGGAATTCAAAAAGCTGCTGCGTCGTGAGCTCGCCGCGCTCGATCATGAGCCAGAGGCCGTCATTGATGCGCGTGAACGTCGCGTAAGTGGAATCGTCATAGGGGAGACCCCATTCGGCAAAGCCGATGCGCATGGCCTGCTCGGCGCATTTGCCGAAGTCGAGCAGCGTGTCGTCGATATCCATCAAAACTGCCTTGAGCATGAAAAGTGACCTCCTGCGGAAAAGATAAAGAAAAGAGCCCCGAGCATTCGCTCGAGGCTCTTCATTGTGCAATTACTCAGCGGGGTAAACAGAAGCCTGCTTACGATCCTTGCCGAGACGCTCGAAACGGAGCACGCCGCTCTCCTTGGCGTAGAGAGTATCGTCAGAGCCGATACCGACGTTGACGCCCGGATGGATGTGGGTGCCGCGCTGGCGCACAAGAATGTTGCCGGCGAGAACGAACTGACCGTCAGCGCGCTTGGGGCCAAGGCGCTTGGCGTTAGAGTCGCGGCCGTTCTTCGTGGAGCCGCCGCCCTTCTTGTGGGCGAAAAACTGAAGACCGATGTTCAGCATGGTGATTTGCCATCCTTTCTGTAAGATGATCGGAACAGGGGGCTTACGCCTCCATGACTTCGATATTGTCCGGATATTCGCTGTGCAGCTCGGAAAAGAGCAGCATCAAACCCGTTAAAAGAGCCTGACAGGTGTTCTCGTTCGTGGCGGACAGACCGCCGGGGAGCCGGAATTCCACAGCGCCGGAGCGTTCATGGACCTTGACGGAAGCGGCGAGGCCTAAAACATCGTTCACGGTGCTTTCCACAAGGCGGACCGCACTTGTGACTGCCGCGCAGACGATATCGCTGCCCTCTTCACTGTAACCGCTGTGGCCCTTAGCATCAAAACCGATGATGCGCTTCCCCTCAGTGAGGAATGTAACAGTGGTCATGCCTTAGACGGAGATCTTGCCGATCTCAACCTTGGTATAAGGCTGACGATGACCCTGACGCTTGTGATAGCCCTTCTTGGCCTTGTACTTGTAGACACGGACCTTCTTGCCCTTGCCGTTCTTAACGACAGTGGCCTCCACCTTCGCGCCCTCCACCACAGGAGTGCCGAACTTGGTGTTTTCGCCGTCAACGATCGCCAAAACCTGATCGAAGGTAACGGCGTCGCCCGCCTCGACGGGGAGCTTCTCAATGAACAGGGTGTCGCCCTCGTTCACAACATACTGCTTACCGCCGGTAACGATGATCGCTTGCATTGCTTGCACCTCTTTCCTTAATTACGGACTCGCTGTCGGGGGCGTTCGAAAAGTCTCGAAACCTTCCGAAACTTTAAGCCCATTCAAAGCGGCTGTTCAAGTATAACTTCTGACTTTGAAAAAGTCAATAGGTTTTTGGAAAATTCTCTGTGCAGTTTTGCTCAGGTGCAAAGTGAGTCGCGGCACGTGTGCCGCGAGGAAGCAGCGCCAAAGGCGCTGCACGGGTCAAAGGGGATATTCTCTTTCGCAAAAGAGAATATCCCCTTTGGAACCCCAAGAGAAAGACTTTGTATTGTCAGATTGCGGCTTGAAGAACTGCACGCACTGCGCAATCAGGTGCCTGCTTGATGATGTATCTAAACGATTTGACTTTCTTCTATCTTCGCTGTCGCTATGCCTGCGTGTCGGAGGTCTTACGCAGTTTCCGTCTACTTTGGATTTTATCAATTCTGTTGTTGCCTGCCAAGGCGGCATTGCTGTGCTCGCCGCAGTACGCATTACCAAGACGATATGTATTGCCGATAGTAGGTGATTAGGCTGCACAAAAACAAGATGAGCAGAGCGGCAGCGGGTAGTAGAAGTAGGCCAAGTCGTATAGCAACACCAAACGCGGCAACGCCGCGCGCAGGTATTCTCATTCCGGAGGCACAAGGGCCATTCAAGCCTGAGACTGCCGATCAAAACCTTTCTCTTGGGGGTTCAAGGGGGCCATTCTCTTTTGCGAAAGAGAATGGCCCCCTTGTCCGCGTCCCCCTGCGCGGCGCGGGGAACAAGGAGCAGCGCTTTGCGCTGTAGAAATGCAATTTTGCATACTTTTCACCGCGCGGTAAACAATAACTCCGCAAGTTTTATTTGGAAGGAGAGCATTTCAATATGGAAAAGCGAAAAGAATTCTGGCGCGCGCTGCCGTTTGTGATGGCGCTGTTGTTGCTTACCCTCGTGCCGATGCAGAGTGCGTCGGCGCTGTTCGGCAAGGGAAAAGAGGAGGCGAAAGCTGTCGACGGCGCGCCGGTGGCAGAGAACATGGAGATCAAGGTCTACCGCGGCGTCCCGTATGAGGGCGAATTCCGCGCGGTGGACAACGAGGGCGATGAGGTGACCTTTGCCATCGCGCAGGTGCCGAAAAAGGGCATGGTCGCGCTGACGGAGGACGGCCTCGGCTTTGTCTACACGCCGGGCGGCAAGCTGGGGACAGACAGCTTCACCTACACGGCAATCGACGCCTACGGCAACATCTCGCTGCCCGCGACGGTGAGCATCACGATCGAAAAGGCAAATAGCGGCGTCTGCTACGCTGATATGGGCGGCAGCCGTGCGCATACGGCGGCGGTCGATCTTGCCGAGCACGGTGTGTTTGTGGGCGCGAAGATCGGGGACAGCTATTTCTTTGAGCCCGAGCGCACGCTCTCACGTGGTGAATTTGTCGCGATGGCGCTCGCAGCAATGGACGTGAGCGCGGAGGATGTGCAGATGACTGGCTTCTGCGACGATGCGAGCATACCGACCTGGGCGAAGGGCTACGCCGTGAGCGCGCTGAATGCGGGCGTTGTGTCCGGCGTCAGCACGGCGGAGGGCGTTGCCTTTCGCGCGAATGACGCCATTACGCTCAATGAGGCCGCGGTCGTGCTGAACCGGCTGCTTCGCGTGACGGACGTGGACCTCTCGGACTACGACGTGCAGGACGCGGACAACGCCTGGTGCGCACAGGCAGTGGCGAATTTGCAGTCCGTCAGCGTGATCGAGAGTGGGCGTTTTTCCACTGACGAGATGCGCTCGGGCGTGACACGTGCGCAGGCGGCAGAGATCCTCAGCGCGGCGATGACGCTCAAGGACGGACGCGCGGGAAAGGGCGGACTGCTCTCCGGCATTTTCGGCTAAGGGCAAAAAGTGAGAAAAGCGAACAAAAGAGAGCGGTTTTTACGCCGCTCTCTTTTGCTTGTATTTGGGAAAAAGCTGTGGTAAAGTATAGATTAGTATAGTATGGATAAACGGGGACGGCGACGTTCCTTTCAAAAATAGGGAGGAAAACGGTATGCGTATCGTTGTTTTAGCAGGCGGCCTGAGTATGGAGCGCAATGTGTCGCTCTCGAGCGGCAACAAGATCTGCCGCGCGCTGCGTTCGCACGGGCATCAGGCCATTCTGGTGGATATGTTCATGGGCTTTGAGGACTACGACGGTAAGCTCGAAGATGTTTTCGAAGCACCGGACGGCTTCTGCGGCGACTATTCCGTCGCCGAGGCGGAGCCCGATCTCGCCGCTGTGCGCGCGAGCCGCAAGGACCAGAGCAAGAGCCTTTTCGGTCCCGGCGTGCTCGATGTGTGCGCCAAGGCGGACATCGTATTTCTGGCGCTGCACGGCACCTGCGGCGAGGATGGCCGCGTGCAGGCGGCGTTCGACCTGCTCGGCATCCCGTACACGGGTGCGGGCTACTTATCGAGCGCCATTGCGATGGATAAGGACCTGACGAAGCGCTTGGTGTCGGAATATGTCATCACGCCGCAGTGGCGCACCGTGCGCTACACGGAAGGCGACATCGCGCGCCTTGTGTCGGAAACGAAGCTCCCTTGCGTCGTCAAGCCGGTCGCCAACGGCTCGTCTGTCGGTGTCTCCATCGCGCATACGGGCGCGGAGCTCAAAAAAGCGCTTGAAGAGTGCTTACAGTTCGGCGCGCAGGTCGTGCTCGAACAGTACATCTCCGGCCGCGAGATCCAGGTTGGTATCATCGCGGGCAAGGCACTGCCCTCCATCGAAATTATCCCGAAGACGGGCTTTTATGACTACGCGAACAAGTATCAGGCCGGCGCGGCGGAGGAAATTTGCCCATCTCCCATCCCCGAGGACTGGGAGATGCGCGTGCGCACCGCGACCGAGACGGTCTACCGCCTGATCGGCCTGAGCGTCTACTCCCGCGCGGACTTCATCGTCACGCCGGACGGTACGCCGTACTTCCTTGAGATCAACACGCTGCCCGGCATGACGAAGACGAGCCTTCTTCCGCAGGAGGCGGCGGCGGTCGGCATCGGCTACGAGGAACTGTGCGAGAAGATCGTCGAAGAGTCGCTGAAGCAGAAAAGAGGGCTGTAAATGGAGGCCATCACGGTAAAGGAGCTGCTCGCGGCGGTGCACGGTGAGCTCTTGCAGGGAGATGAGACAGCGCAAATCCTCGGCGTGAACACCGACAGCCGCACCGTCAAAGCGGGTGAAGTTTTCGTGCCGCTCGTCGGCGAGCGCTTCGACGGGCATGACTATATCGAAAAGGCGATTTCCGCGGGCGCGGAGGGCTGTCTGTGCGCCCGCGTGCCGGAAACGCTGCTGCCCGGAAAGTTTTACATCAAGGTGCCTGACACGCTGCTTGCGCTCAAGGACTTGGCCGCGTGGTACCGTGCGCAGTTTTCTATTCCCTTTGTGCAGGTGACGGGCAGCGTCGGCAAGACGACAACAAAGGAAATGATCGCCTCGGTACTGGGCGTGAAGTTCCATACGCTCAAGACCGCGGCCAACTATAATAATGAGATCGGCACGCCGCAGACGTTGCTGGGCCTCTCCCGCGCGCATCAGGCGGCGGTGATCGAGACGGGCATGGACCGCACGGGGCAGATCCGGTATCTTGGCGAGATGGTGAAGCCCGATATCGCCGTCATCACGAACGTCGGCGACATGCACATTGAATACCTCGGATCGCGCGAGAACATTCTGAAGGCCAAGTGCGAGATCTTTGAAAACCTCAAAAAAGACGGCCTCGCCGTCTTAAACGGCGACGACGAGCTTTTGAACACCGTCTCTCTGCCGCAGAAAACGTTGCGCTGCGGCCTGTCCGAGCACTGCGATGTCCGCGTCAGCGAGGTCGAAGACCTTGGCATCGACGGCATTCGCTGCGTCGTGACGACGGCAAAGGAGCGTTACGCGCTCTCCATCCCCGTGCCGGGAAAGCACATGGTCTACTCCGCGGCGATGGCCGCGGCCATCGGCGAGTACCTTGGCGAGACCAAAGAGGAGATCGAGCGCGGTGTCGCGGCTTATGAGCCCGCGGGCTCACGCATGCACGTCATCACGTTCTCTGAAAACCGCCGCCTGCTCGACGACTGCTACAACGCGGGTCCGCAGTCGATGGCGGCGTCGCTGCGCGTATTGGGCGCGAGCGGCGGCAAAAAGACCGCCGTCATCGGCGATATGGCGGAGCTCGGAGAGCTCACCGAGCGTGCGCATAAGGAAATCGGAGAACTCACCAAAGAGCTCGGCATCGACACTGTCATCGCAATCGGTGCACGGGCAAAATACTTTACAGAAGGGAACCCCTCTGCGCAGTGGTTCGGGAGCGTGGACGAGGCGATGGGCGCCGTCAAGGCGGCGTTCACGGCGGAGACGGCGATGCTCGTCAAGGCCTCGCACTCCATGCACTTTGAGAAGATCGTAGAGGAACTGACCAAAGCATGATCGACATCAGCGTTACGGGACTCATCAAGTCCTTTGACCTCGAAAAGAAAATACTGGACGGTATCACCTTTCAGATCGACACGGGCGAGCGCGTGGGTCTTCTCGGCAAAAACGGCGCGGGCAAGACGACACTCTTCCGCATCCTGACGGGCGAGCTCGACTACGACGCGGGCGAGGTGAGCATCGCCTCGGGCCGCAGGCTCGGTCTCATCTCACAGATCCCCGTGTATCCCGAGGGCTACACGGTCGAAGACGTGCTCAAGAGCGCGTTTTCGCGCATGCAGAGGATGGAGGACGAGATGAACGCCCTCTCCCAGCAGATGGCAAGCGGCGACGAGAGCGAAGAGACGCTGCGCCGCTACGGCGAGCTTTCGGCCAAGTTCGAGGGTCTCGGCGGCTACGACACCGAGACGCCCATCAACAAGGTTGCCAACGGCCTTTCCATCCCGCCGGAGATGCGCGAGCGCCTGTTTGACACGCTCTCGGGCGGCGAAAAGACGCGCGTGAACCTCGGCCGCCTCATTTTGGAGGATACGGATATTTTACTTCTCGACGAGCCGACGAACCATTTGGACCTGCACGCCATCGAATGGCTGGAGCAGTATCTCTCGACGTTCAAGGGTACGGTCGTCGCCATCTCGCATGACCGCTACTTTTTGGACCGTACCATCACGCGCGTCATTGAGGTGCTCGACGGCAAGGCGGAGTTTTACAGCGGCAACTACAGCTTCTACGCGGTGGAAAAAGAGCGCCGCTACCTGGAAAAGATGCGCCAATACGAAAAGGAGCAGGCCAAGATCGCCCAGCTTGAAAAGAGCGCCGAGCAGCTGCGCATGTTTGCCTTCAAGGGCATGGACAAGACGTACCGCCGCGCGCTGTCGATGGAAAAGCGCATCGAGCGTATGCGCACGACGGACAAGCCGACGAAGGAACGGGCACTGAGCGCGCAGTTCAAGTCGCAGGAGTTCTACGGCGACGAGGTGTTCGCGCTCAAAAAGCTCAAAAAGAGCTTCGGCGACCGTGTGCTGTTCCACGACGTGGACTTGCAGGTGCGCGGCGGCGAGCGCATCGCGCTCATTGGCGACAACGGCACGGGCAAGTCGACGCTCATCAAGATGCTGATGGAAGAGGAATATCCCGACGAGGGCAAGATCAAGTTCGGCCCGTCGGTGCGCATCGCGTACCTGCCGCAGATCGTCGAATTCGACGTGCCGGAACGAAACTTGGTCGACACGATGCTCTACTCCAAGCGCAACATCACGCCGCAGAGCGCGCGCAACCGCCTGGCCGCGTTCCACTTCACGGGCGAGGACGTTTTTAAGAGCGTCAGCGTGCTCTCGGGCGGCGAGCTTTCGCGCCTCAAGCTCTGCATCCTGATGGATGATGAAGTGAATCTCCTGATCCTCGACGAGCCGACGAACCACCTCGATATTGCGTCGCGCGAGTGGATCGAAGAGGCGGTGGAGAGCTACGACGGGACGCTCCTGTTCGTGAGCCACGACCGCTATTTCATCAACCGCTTTGCAACGCGTGTGTGGGAGCTTGAAAACGGCGTCATCACCGACTATCCGATGGGCTTTGCGCGCTACCGGCAGGTCAAGGCACTGGAGGCGCAGAACAAGATCGACCACACGCCAAAGGCTGTAAAGGAAAAGACGGTTACAGAAAAACCGAAGCCGAACCGCTCTGCCCAGCAGGCGCGGCGGCAGCTCACCATCTGTGAAAAGGAAATTTCCGCGCAGGAGACCGCCATCGCCGAGATCGAGCAGCGCCTCGAAGAGGCGGGCGGCGACTACGAGCGCTACAGCGAAATTTATAAGGAGAAGGAAGCCGCCGAGCAGAAGCTCAGCGAGCTGATGGAAAAGTGGGAAACGCTCGCCGAGCAGGCGGGCGAATGAGGAACATACCATGAAGAGACAGAAAAGACTGTGGACGGCGGCAGCAGCCTGTGCCGTGCTCGGCGCGGCGTGCCGGGCCGTCCCGGGTGTGCGCTTTGCAGGACTGCTGTTCTGGTGCCTGACGGCGCTTTTGATCGTCTTTGCGATGCTCGAGCAGTACAAAGAGCATGCGTGGGCAAAGTGGGGAAAACGCGTTCTGCTCGCGCTCGTGTGCCTAGGCCTTGTCGCATTCGGGTATCTTGAATCGCTCGTTATTCGCGGCGCGCACACGGACGGGCGCGCGGAAGACGCGCAGTGCGTGGTTATTTTGGGCGCGGGCGTGAACGGCACGACGCCGTCGCTGATGCTCTCGTCGCGGCTGCAGGCGGCGCTTGACTTCATCGCGGACAAGCCGGACATCCCCATCATCTGCTCAGGCGGCCAGGGGCCGGGGGAGGACATCTCCGAGGCCGACTGCATGGCCGACTGGCTCATCGCCCACGGCGTGGACGAGAGCCGCATCTACCGCGAGGACCGATCGACCAGTACGCAGGAGAACTTTGCTTACAGCGAAGAGATCATGGCGGAGCTGGGGCTTGATGCGGGCGACATGTTCGCCTTTGTCACGAACGACTACCATATTTTTAGGGCGGGGCGCATCGCCGGAACAGATGCGGCCTGCGGCGTGGCGGCGACGCTGCCGCGCAGCGCCTATTACGATGCCTTACAGCTCAACTACTATGTGCGGGAGGCCTTTGCCACCGGTTGGCTCCTGCTGAGAGGAAACTGAGTATGAACGATAACATTTTATGCCTTTACTATTCCCGTACGGGAAACACGAAAAAAGCCATGGAGGAGGTCGCCGAGGCGCTGGACTGCGAATGTCTCGAAATTCGCGACAAGGTCGACCGCAGCGGCACGATGGGCTACCTTCGCTGCTGCTTTGACGCGATGCACAAGCGCACGAGTGCGGTTTCGCGCCCGAAATGCCAGAAGCCGCTGTCGGACTACAAGCTCGTCATCCTCGGCACGCCCGTGTGGGCGGGCCGCTGTTCGAGCGTTATTCGCGGCTTTTTGAAGCGCCGCGGCTATGAGATCCAGAACGCGGCGTATCTCATCACGCACAAGAGCGAGCAGGACTATAAGGACGTCTTCCGCCAGATGGACCTCTATTTGCAGATGCCGCACGTGGCGGAGGTCTCGCTCTGCCCCGATTCGGCGGGCTATCACTTCTGGCGAGACCAGTTCGTCAAGGCCTGCTCTGACTTCATTGCGGAGGACAAGGCCTGATGTGGGAAAAGCTCAAACAGCTCGCGCGCCGCTATGACGAGATCGGCGAGCTGCTCGAAGTGCCGGAAATTTACGCCGAGCCAAAGAAGCTGCGCGCGCTCACGCGCGAGCAGAAGGAGCTTTCCGCCGTGGTGGAGACCTACCGCGCGTACCAGAAGTGCGAGGACGACATCGTGCAGGCGCTGGAGCTTGTATCCGATCCCGAGCTCAAGGACATGGCGCAGGAGGAATTGAACACTGCCAAGGCGGAAAAAGAGCGCCTTTTTGACGAGCTGCGCGTGCTGCTCCTGCCGCGCGACCCGAACGACGACAAAAACGTCATCGTCGAGATCCGCGGCGGCGTGGGCGGGGAGGAGAGCGCGCTTTTTGCCGCCGACCTCTACCGCATGTATGCGATGTACGCGGAAAAGCGGGGGTACCGCGTGGAGCTGCTCAACTACAACGATACGGAGTTGGGCGGTGTTAAGGAAGCTGACTTTATCGTCAGCGGCGATGGGGCGTATTCGAGATTCAAGTTTGAATCCGGCGTCCACCGCGTCCAGCGCGTGCCGGAGACGGAGTCCGGCGGGCGCGTGCACACCTCGACCGCGACGGTCGCCGTGCTGCCGGAGATGGAGGAGGTCGACGTCGACCTCCGGCCCGAAGACATTGAGATGCAGGTCTACCGCGCTTCCGGCGCAGGCGGCCAGCACGTCAACAAGACGAGCTCTGCCGTGCGCCTCATCCACAAGCCGACGGGCATCGTCGTTTCGTGTCAGGAGGAGCGCTCCCAGCTCCAGAACCGCGCCAAGTGTATGGCGATGCTCGCGAGCAAGCTCTACGAGGCTGAGCGCGAGCGCGTGGAGGGTGCGATCACGAGCGAGCGCCGCGCGCAGGTCGGCAGCGGCATGCGCAACGAGCGCATCCGCACCTATAACTTCCCGCAAAACCGCGTGACTGACCACCGCCTGACGGGCGAGAACAAGAATTTCAACATCGACGCCGTGATGAACGGCGATTTAGACCCCATCATCGACGCGCTCACGATGCAGGAGCAGGCCGAAAAGCTGCGCGAGAGCACCGAGGCTTAAGAAAGAAGAGAGAACATTGGAGACAAAATGGTTTACCCTCCGCACGGTGGAGAATAAAGAGAGCATCGCGCAGGCGGCGGACATTCTGCGCCGCGGCGGGCTTCTGGCCATCCCGACGGAGACGGTCTACGGCCTCGGCGCGGACGGCCTGGACGAGACCGCCGTGCTGCACATTTTCGAGGCCAAGGGCCGCCCGCAGGACAACCCGCTCATCCTGCACATTCCGGACGCAAGCTGGCTTACGCGCTACTGCGAGGACGTGCCGGACGCGGCCTACAAGCTGGCCGAGAGCTTCTGGCCCGGCCCACTGACGATGATCTTAAAGAAAAAGCCCTGCGTGCCGCTGCGCACGACCGGCGGGCTCGAGACCGTCGGCATGAGATGTCCCGACCATGCGGTCACGCGCGCCATCATTGAAGCATCCGGCGTGCCGGTCGCCGCGCCGAGCGCGAACACCTCGGGCCGCCCAAGCTGCACGACGGCAGAGCACGTGCGCGAGGACATGTGGGGCAAGATCGACGGTATCGTCGACGGCGGCCCCTGTCAGGTGGGCGTGGAGTCGACGATCATCGACCTGACGGTCACGCCGCCGCAGCTGTTGCGCCCGGGCGGACTGCCGCTCGAGAGCCTGCGCGATGCGCTGGGCGAGGTGACGGTCGACAAGGCCGTGACGCAGAAGATGAATGACGGCGAAAAGCCGCGCGCCCCGGGCATGAAGTACCGCCACTATGCGCCTAAGGCCCCCGTCACGGTCGTGACCGGCGGGGCGAAGGCGAGCGCGCGCTATCTGCTCACACACGCGGGCGAGAAGTCCGGCATCATCTGCTTTGACGAGTTCACGCGGCTCTTCGACGGGCACATCGTCCACCCCCTCGGTGCGAGCGACGATAAGCGCGCGCAGGCGCAGCACGTCTTCGACGCGCTGCGGACGTTCGACGAGACGAATGTGGGCGAGATCTGGGCACAGTGTCCGGACAGTAAAGGCCTTGGCCTTGCCATCGGCAACCGCCTCAAAAAGGCCGCGGGCTTCCATGTGGAGGACGCGGACGACGGCAAGATCGTCATCGGCATCACCGGCGGCACGGGCGCGGGGAAGACGAGCCTTCTGCGCGCGCTTGAAAGAAAGGGCGCATGCGTGCTCGACTGCGACGCGGTCTATCACGAGATGTTAAAAGATGACGAGCCGCTGCTGCGCGCGCTGCGCGAGGCGTTCGGCGATGCCATTTTTCGGCAGGACGGCAGCGTGGACGTCCACGCCATCGGCCTGATCGTCTTCAAGGACAGAAAAAAGCTCGCCGAGCTCGACGCCATCGTGCACGAGCACATCCCGCGCGCGCTGGCGCAGAAAATGGCGGCGACGAACGCGGAGATCATCGGCCTCGATGCTATCAAGCTCATCGAGAGCGGCCTTGGCGCGATCTGCGACGCGACCGTCGCCGTAACGGCGCCTGAAGAGGTGCGGGTCAAGCGCATCATGGCGCGCGACAGCATCACCGAGGAGTATGCAAGGTCGCGCATCGCGGCACAGAAGGACGCGGACTATTTCCGCGCGCAGTGCGATTATGAATTTGTGAACGATCTGCCGACCGCTGAAAAGGCGGAACACGCGGCAGAGGTCTATATCAACACGATCATCAACAATTTGAAGGAGGAAACTGAGAGATGAGTGAAAAGAACAAGCTCGCTGAAAAACTGCTCTACGCCCCCAAGAATGGCTATGACCGCCTGAGCGCAGAGGATGAAAAAGCGATGGAGGCCTATTGCGAGGACTACAAGAAGTTCCTCAACAACGGCAAGACCGAGCGCCTTTGCGTGGAGTACTGCATCGAGCTGGCGGAAAAGAAGGGCTTCAAGGCCTACGAAGCGGGTATGAAGCTGAGCGCCGGCGACAAGGTCTACTTCAATAACCGCGGCAAGGGCATCATGCTCGCTGTCATCGGCAGCGAGGACCTGAGCCACGGCGCGAACATCGGCGCAGCGCACACCGACTCCCCGCGCCTCGACTTAAAGCCCCGCCCGCTTTACGAGGAGGCCGAGATGGCCTACTTCAAGACCCACCACTACGGCGGCATCCGCAAGTACCAGTGGGTGACGATCCCCCTCGAGCTGCACGGCGTCGTCGTGCTGCACGACGGCTCGAAGGTCGACGTCCACATCGGCGGCAAGGAGGACGATCCCCAGTTCATCATCAACGACCTTTTACCGCACCTTGGCCGCGAGCAGGGCAAAAAGCCGCTCAACGAGGCCATCCCGAGCGAGAGCTTGAACGTACTGCTCGGCGGAAAGCCGTTTGAAGATAAGGACTGCTCCGACCGTTTCAAGCTCGGCGTTCTCCAGTATTTGAACGCGCAGTACGGCATTACGGAGGAGGACTTCATCTCCGCCGAGCTCGAAGTCGTCCCCGCCGGCAAGGCGCGCGACATCGGCTTTGACCGCAGCTTCATCGCGTCCTACGGTCACGACGACCGCGTCTGCGCGTATGCAGAGCTTGCAGGTATTTTTGACGCTGTGTCCCCGAAAAAGACCGCGGTCTGCATCTTCGCGGACAAGGAGGAGATCGGCTCCGAGGGCGTGTCCGGTATGCTGTCTCAGGCGTTTGAGTGGTTCATGGGCGACATGTGCCGCACGCAGGGCGTCGCGCTTTCTGACTGCTTTGCCAACTCCTTCTGCCTGAGCGCAGATGTGACGGCGGCCTATGACCCGAACTTTGCCGACGTGTACGACAAGCGCAATTCCGCCTTCGTCAATTACGGCGTGGCGCTGTGCAAGTATACCGGCTCCGGCGGCAAGGGCGGCGCAAGCGACGCAAGCGCTGAGGTCGTTGGCAAGGTACGCAAGCTGATGAACGACAACGGCGTCTTCTGGCAGATGGCCGAGATGGGCAAGACCGACGCAGGCGGCGGCGGTACGGTCGCCAAGTTCATGGCCCAGCGCAACATCGACACGCTCGATGCGGGCGTGCCCGTGCTCTCGATGCACGCACCGTATGAAACGGTCGCCAAGCTCGACTGCTACATGACCTACAAGTGTATGAAGGCTATCTTTGAGCAGGCGTGAGAAAATATTCTGAGATTCCGAGAAGCGCTCTCCCACGTGCCGTGGGAGGGCGTTTTCTGCCAAAAAGTCATACATTGTTGAACAAATTGTAAAGTTTCCTGCGGTTTTACTTGCATAAGCGAGCGTGGCGTGATAAACTGTCAGAATGCCAAAGGATCAGGAAGGGAAGAGAGTCATGCTCCAGTTATTCACCGATACGTCCGCGAACCTGCCGGTCGCGCTGACGAAACAACACCACATCACCGTCGTGCCGTTTTCCTACACGGTGGATGGAAAGGAGACGGACTATCCCGATGATGTGGATTTCGACGGCGCGGCGTTCTACGGCGCGATGCGCCGCGGCGCGGTCGTCAAGACCTCAATGGTCAATCCCGACCTGATGGCGAACTACTTTGAACGTGCGCTCTCGCAGGGCGACGATGTGCTCTACGTCGGCATGTCCGGCGGCATCAGCGGCACGGCGCAGGCCGCGGTTATCGCCGCGGGCGAGCTGACGGAAAAATACCCCGCGCGGAAGATCGTCACGATCGACACCTACGCTGCCTCCCTTGGCGAGGGGTTACAGGTGCTCGAAGCCGCGCGCATGATCGAAGAGGGAAAGAGCCTCGATGAGATCAAAGCGCATCTCCTTTCGAGAAGACCGCACATGTGCCAGTTTTTCACGGTCGACGACCTTGCGTACTTAAAGCGCGGCGGCCGCATTTCGAGCGCGACGGCACTGATCGGCACGGTGCTGAGCATCAAGCCGATTTTGTGCGGTGACGAGACGGGACACATCGTCTCCTGCGGCAAGGTGCGCGGCATGAAGCGCGCCTATCAGGAGCTTGCGAATTATTACGACGGCCGCGCGCTCGACAAGAGCGAGATGCTCGGCATCGCCCACGCGGACAATGAAGAGGGCGCGCAGGCGCTCATCGCGCTGCTGCGGGACAAGGGCTTCACCGGCGAATGCCTGAACGTGGTCTACGAGCCCGTCACCGGCGCCCACGTCGGCCCGGGAACGGTGGCGCTGTTCTTCTACGGGAAAGAAAAGTGAATGCAGGGAGCGCCCGAAGGGAAACCTTCGGGCGCTTTTTATATGCTAGACTTTGCGCAAAAGACCTGATATGATGACAAAAGAGAGGTTTTGAGAGAAAAATGGGAGGGTTTTATGAAAAAATCGTGGCTCATCAGAGCGCTGCTGCTCACCGCGTATTGCGTACCGTTTGCATTTTTCTCTGTGAAGGGTGATATTACTTCGGGGACGATGGTGTATTACGGCGTGATGATCGTCAGCTTTGTGATTTTGTACCGCTGCGCGCTGAAAACAGACAACGTTCCGATCATTTTTATCGGGAATATACTGAGCTTTATTTCTTCTTATTTGACGGCAAAGCTGTCGAGGTTAGACCCGATGGAATGGTACTGCAAGCCGTTTACATCCCACTCTCTGATTGTCGCGATATCGGTCGCGTCCCTCATCATCCATGCGATCATCGTATGGAGAAGAGGCAGAAAGCGGAGGAACGCACAGGGGTGTGACAGAACATGAAGAAACACAAAAAAGCGATGATCGCACTGCTGATCGTAGCCCTGTTCGGTATGATATTGGCCTGCATTTCTTCCCATCCTTTTGTTTCACGCAGATGCGAGGTGCCGGAGGAGTATGTCGCTGAGATCCGCGCGCAGTCGGTGGGAGTTTACTCAAAGAAAGTGCCCTTGCTGCCGATTTACATTTCCATCGAGCAGTTTTCAGCGGGACGGGCCTATTATACGGTTCACTATTTCCCGTTTGGAACGCTTGGCATGTCCTATAGTTTGACCGACGGATTTTGCCAGGAAAATCCGCTGACGGGCCTGCAATAAGATGAATCGGCAGAACCGGCTGTTTTTCCACTGGATTTTTGCGCACGCTTCTGTTATGATAAACGCCAAAGAAACGCCATGGATCGGCATTTTATCAGACCGTTAGCAAAGGAGAAACAAATATGGAAACGATACAGGCCATCAGAAGCAGAAGAAGCATCCGTAAGTACCAGCCAAAACCCGTTCCGCACGAGGTCATCGAGCAGATCGTCGCGGACGCGGCCTACGCCCCCTCGTGGAAGAATACGCAGATCGCGCGCTATGTGCTCGTCGAGGACCGCGCGACGATCGACAAAATGGCGGAGGAGATGGTGCTTGATTTCAAGCTGAACGAGAAGACGCTCAAAAACTGCCCCGCCGTTATGGTGCTTACCTATGTGACCGGCCGCTCGGGCTACGAGCGCGACGGCTCATTCTCGACGCCGAAGGAGGCGGGCTTTGAGATGTTCGACGCGGGCATCGCCGCGCAGACATTTTGTCTTGCCGCGTGGGAGCGCGGCGTCGGCACGGTCATCACGGGCTACTTCGACGAAGAGAAGATCACGAGACTTTTGAACTTGCCGGAGAATCAGAAGGTCGGCTGTGTTATCGGTCTTGGCTATCCCGATGAGGAGCCCGCCGCGCCGAAGCGCAAGAGCGTGGAAGATTTGCTGACGTACAAATAAAAAGCTGCAAGCGCCCGAGGAAAACGCCCTCGGGCGCTTTTTCGCTGGATTCGGACAATGCTTTCTGGTAAAATAAGCAGTATAAAAATATAGAAAAATGAGAGATATGGAGGCCATAAGATGAAAAAATACAGCTTATCGGTTATTTGCGTAGTGCTTTTTGCCCTGCTGGCTGGATGCGGCAACAAGGAAACGTCAAACATAACGGTCGATTATGGCGATTCGGCTGTCTACACAGAACAGGATATGGATGATGCGATAAAGGTGATCGAAGAGATGATCGGTTCGTGGGAAGGCTGCGAATTACATAGCATTTCATATTCGTCAGATGACGTCTGCACGGATGAAAAGAACCTTTCGTGGATGAATGATTTGGAAAAGGCAAATGACAACGATCTAGCTTTTACACAATGCATCATGTTCGACAGCAGCTTTCGCTCTCCGAAAGAGGGCGGCGGAGCTTGGGAGCCGGACACGGAATACACATGGTCCTGGTGGTTGGCTCGCAGCGATGGCGGGGAATGGAAACTGATGACTTGGGGATATTAAAGTGCTTCCCGGTTTGAGGCTCGTATTTCCGACGGCACAAAGGGTATGCTTTTCGCGCTTTCTGCAAATCCTACCGGAAATGACTTTCGGGAGGACTTTGCCATGAGAAGCGAAACGAAACCCTCGCAGGACGAGGAGAAAAACGGGCAGGAGCCGCTGCTGCCGCCCATTCAGCCGGTCATCGACTTCGGCTCGGTCGTCATCAAAAATAGCCGCGCGGCCATCCACTGCCTGACGATCGCCGGACAGATCGAGGGGCACATGCAGCTGCCGAATACGCAGAAGGCGACGAAATACGAGCATGTGCTGCCGCTGCTGGCGTATCTGGAGGAGAGCGACGACATCGACGGCGTTTTGTTCCTGCTCAACACCGTCGGCGGCGATGTGGAGGCGGGGCTTGCCATCGCCGAGCTCATCTCAGGGATGAAAAAGCCGACGGTCTCGCTCGTGCTCGGCGGGGGACACTCCATCGGCGTGCCGCTTGCTGTCGCGCCGATGGTGACGATGATCGCGCCGTCGGCGTCGATGACCATCCATCCCGTGCGCACGAGCGGCACGATCATCGCCGCGCCCCAGACGTACCAGTATTTTGAGCGCTTGCAGGAGCGCATTGTGCGCTTTGTGACGAAAAACTCACGCATCGGGCGCGACGAGTTTCTGCGCCTGATGATGGACACGCAGGACCTCGCCTCTGACGTCGGCAGCGTGCTCTACGGGGAAGAAGCAGTGGCTTGCGGCCTTATCCAGCGCATCGGCAGCCTCTCCGACGCGCTCGACGCGCTGTATGTGCTCATTGACGAAAAGAAGAAGTAAAAAGCCTCGCAGAGTTTTGTGCCGCGCACGGCACGAAATCAATTCAAATCCGTTTTCTGCCGTGACATGTGCGCCCTCCAGAGGGGCTTCTCTTGCCCGCTGCGGGGCAATTCACCTTCTGGCAGAAAACACTTTGCGCGGAGCGGAAAACGGTGAAGCGCCGTCTGTGACGGAAACAGCAAGCCGTTTTCGAGGAAGCGGCACGATTGGCGCGCCTGAAAGGGCGCGGGAATCGTAATGCCGCGACGGTGCAATGTCGCAGACGCCCTTTGGGCGGCAAGGCACGAAGCGCAGCGAAACTTTCTCAAAAAAGCTGCCTTGGCAGCTTTTTTGAAGACAAAGAAAGACGCCTTCGGGCGTCTTTTTGCGCTTTGTTCATCGAATCCACTTGAAAAGACGGCGGAAAAATGGTATATAGTATTAGTCAAAATGTGTCATTATACCCTTATCATGGGGGATGACGCCTTTTTCCAAGGAGGATATCGCTCGTGTACTTAAAGGCATTGGAGATCCAAGGGTTCAAGAGCTTCCCGGACAAGACGGTGCTCAACTTCGGTGAGGACATCACCGCCATCGTCGGGCCGAACGGAAGCGGCAAATCGAATATTTCGGACGCCATTCGCTGGGTCATGGGCGAGCAGTCGAGCAAGTCGCTGCGCGGCGTGAAGATGGAGGATGTCATTTTCGGCGGCACGGAAACGCGCAACCAGATGGGCTTTGCGCAGGTGACGCTCGTGCTCGACAACACCGAGCACATCTTCCCCAGCATGGAGGAGACCGAGGTCGCCGTCACGCGCCGGTACTACCGCAGCGGCGAATCGGAATACTATATCAACAAGCAGTCCGTGCGCCTGCGCGATGTGAACGAGCTGTTCATGGACACCGGCATGGGCCGCGAGGGCTATTCCATCATCGGTCAGGGCCGCATCGACGAAATACTCTCGCAGAAGAGCGGCGACCGCCGCGAGATCTTTGAAGAGGCGGCGGGCATTTCACGCTTCCGCTACCGCAAGGAGGAGACGGAACGTAAATTGGAGCGCACGGAAGAAAACTTAGTGCGCATCAACGACAAGATCGCCGAGCTGGAATTGCAGGTCGAACCCCTGCGTGCGCAGGCAGAGACGGCGAAGCAGTATCTTATCTACCGCGACGAACTGCGCCTTTTGGAAATTTCCGTGTGGCTTGAAAATCTGGAAACGCTCAAGACGAACGCCATCAAGCTCGACACCGACCTGTCGCTCGCGCGCGAGGAGCTCAAAAAGGCGAACGCGGACTTAGAGGCGCTGTATGCTGCGTCCGAGCAGTTCTCCGCGCGCATTCACGAGAATGACATCGCGCAGGAGGAAAAGCGCGCGCAGCTTTCCGAGCTCGACGCGCAGGTCAAAGAGCAGGAATCTGCCGTCGCGGTGCTGCAAACGGGCATCGCGCACAACGAAGAGAACATCGCACGCGTGGAGGAGGAACTCAGAAGCCAGTCTGACCGCGTGGGATCGATGGATGCGCAGATTGCGCAGCAGCGCGCGCGTATCGAAGAGCTGGAGAGAAGCAAAAACGAAGTCGAAACGGCGCTCTCCGAGCTTTTGAAGCAGGCGGAGGAACTGTCGAAAAACGCGGGCGAGGCCGCAAGCGAGGCCGAGACCCTGCGCGCTCGCGAAGCGCTCGCCCTGTCCGCCGCGGCGGACAGCCGCGCGGAAGTTGCCGCCCTGCGCTCGACGCTTTCTGAAATGGACGAGCGCGAGAGCGCCATCGCCGCCGAGCAGGAGAGCGGGGAGGCTCAGCTTTCTGAAACGCGCAAAAGCGCTGCGGAGAACCGCCGCGCGCTCGAAAGTGCGCAGGAGGAGGCCGACGCCATCCGCAACATCATCGCCGGCCACACGATGAAGATGCAGGGGCGCGTCGAGCGCGAGAAGGAGACGGGCGAGCAGCACGTTTCCCTCACGATGGAGATGAACAACTTAGACTCCCGCATCCGATTACTCAGCGAGATGGAAAAGGAGTACGAGGGCTTCAACAAGGCGGTGCGCACGGTCATGCAGGCGTCGGAGCGCAAGGCGCTGCGCGGCGTGCGCGGGCCGGTCGCCAACCTGATGAAGGTCGGCAAAAAATACGCCGTCGCGATCGAGATCGCGCTCGGCGCGGGCTTGCAGAACATCGTCGTCGAGCGCGAGGAGGACGCGAAGAGCGCCATCCAACTCTTAAAGCAGCGCGACGGCGGACGCGCGACGTTCCTGCCGCTCTCGTCGATCCGCGGCGAGGCGCTGCGCGATGCGCGCGTGCAGAACGAGTACGGCTACGTCGGCCTTGCGAGCGAGCTGGTGGAATACGACCGCGAATACGACGGCATTTTCAAGAATCTGCTCGGCCGCACGGTCGTGGTCGAGGACCTTGACTGCGGCATCACGATCTCGCGCCGGTTTTCGAACGCGTTCCGCATCGTGACGCTCGACGGCCAGGTTTTGAACCGCGGCGGCTCGATGACGGGCGGCTCGATCTCTCGCAGCGCAGGTATTCTGAGCCGCGCAGGCGAGCTGCGCGAGCTGACGGCGCGGCGCGGCAGCCTTGCCGAAAAGCTCGACCTTGCCGCCAAGGCCGCCGAGGACGCCAAGCGCGAGCTTGCCAAAGCGCGCTACGAGCTGGAGGTCGCACAGGGCCAGCAGCGCGCGGCGGAGGACGCCGTGCTCAAATTGCAGGGCGATAAAAATCATTATGACTTATTGCTCTCGTCGCTGCGCGAGCGGCTCGAGAGTTTGGATACCGAGCGCGAGACCATCGCGCGCCGCCGCGGCGAAGTGAAGCGCGTGGCGGAGGAAAAGGAAGCGCTCGCGCTTTCGCAGGAGAAGGAAGCGGGCGAGCTGCGCGCGCAGGCGGAAAAGAGCCTTTCCGGCCAGAGCGAGCTGCTGCGTTCGACATCGCGCCTCGGCGACGAGATCGCCGAGAAAAAGAGCGTACTCGCAGGCTATGCCGCCGAGCGCGAAACGACGGAAAAGTCGCTCGCGAGCTTGGAGGGCCTGCGTGTCCAGATGCAGGGCGACGAGCAGAGCAGAAAAGCGCTCATCGAGCAGTACAGGGCCGCGAGCGAGCAGTCGCAGCGCGAGATCGGCACACATGAGACTGAGATCGCCGCGCTGAGCGGCAAAATGACGGAAAAGCGCGCCGAACTCGAAGCGCTCTCCAAAGCGAAGCTCGCGCTCGAAGCCGAGCGCAGCCAGAGCGACCGCCGCGGCCGCGAACTCAACGAAAACGTGCTCAATGTCGAGCGCAGCGTCAGCAAGCTCGAACAGAAGCGCGCGACGAGCGCGATGGAGGAGCAGCAGATACTCGACAAGCTGTGGGAAAACTACGAGCTGTCGCACTCCGCCGCGCAGGAGCAGCGCATCGAGCTCGAGAGCGTCGCCAAGGCGAGCCGCCGCATCGGCGAGCTCAAGCGCGCTATCAGCGGTCTTGGCGCGGTCAACGTCGGCGCGATCGAGGAATTCGAGCGCGTGAATACGCGCTACACCTACCTCACGACCCAGCGCGACGATGTGGAAAAGGCGAAGGGTGAGCTTGTCGGCGTGATCGACAGCATCACAAGCGAGATGACCGTCATCTTTAAAGAACAGTTCGCGCTGATCCGCGAGAGCTTCCAGGAGACGTTTTTGGAGCTGTTCGGCGGCGGCAAGGCCACGCTCGAGCTCGAGGACGAGAACGACGTGCTCTCCTGCGGCATCGAGATCAAGGTTCAGCCGCCGGGCAAGGCGCTCAAGACGATCACGCTGCTCTCGGGCGGCGAAAAGGCGTTCGTCGCCATCGCGCTGTACTTCGCCATCCTGAAGGTTCATCCGACGCCGTTCTGCGTCATGGATGAGATCGAGGCGGCGCTCGACGAGCCGAACGTGGTGCGCGTGGCGAATTACATGCGCCGCATCACGCAAAAGACGCAGTTCATCGTCATCACGCACCGCCGCGGCACGATGGAGGCAGCGGACGTCCTCTACGGCGTCACGATGCAGGAGCGCGGCGTGAGCAAGGTGCTGACGATCAATATGAACGACATGGCGAAGGAACTCAACATTAAGGAATAAAGCGCGAGGAGAAACAAATGGGTATTTTTGCAAAGATCAAAAAGGCATGGTTCGACACCATCGTGTGGGAGACCATCGACGACGAATTCTATGACGAGCTTGAGGACAGCCTCATTATGGCCGACCTCGGCGCAACGGTCGCGCACGACGCGGTGAAAAAGCTGCGCGACGTCGTGTACCAGAAGAGCATCCAGCGCGGCGACGATGTGAAGCAGGCGCTGCGCGATATTTTGATTGAAAAGCTGAACGTGGGCGACACCGCGCTTGACCTGTCGACCAAGCCGAGCGTCGTGCTGGTCATCGGTGTGAACGGTGTGGGCAAGACCACGTCCATCGGCAAGATCGCCCACCGTCTGAAGGGCGAGGGCAAGCGCGTGCTTTTATGCGCGGCGGACACGTTCCGCGCGGCGGCGGCGGATCAGCTTGAAATTTGGGCAAACCGCGCCGAGTGCGAGATCGTCCGCTCGGTCGAAGGCGCGGACCCCGGCGCGGTGCTGTTCGACTCGCTCGCCGCGGCGAAGGCGAGAGGTGTCGACGTCGTTCTCTGCGACACGGCGGGCAGACTTCACAACAAGGTGAACCTGATGAACGAGCTCTCGAAACTCCGCAAGATCATCGACCGAGAGCTGCCCGACGCCGCGAAGGAGACGCTTTTAGTGCTCGACGCGACGACGGGGCAGAACGGATTGCAGCAGGCCAAGGTCTTCCGTGAGACGGCGGGTCTGACGGGCATTATCCTGACGAAGCTCGACGGCACGGCCAAAGGCGGCATCTGCGTTGCCATCGCGCAGGAGCTCGGCGTGCCGGTGAAGTACGTCGGCCTCGGCGAGGGCATCGACGATCTCCAGCCGTTCAACGCGGAGGAATACGTCAAGGCGCTCATCTGATGGGAAAATCATAAACCTGCGAGACAATAAGGAGACGAATATGGAAATCACATCTGTTTGCCCCTATTGCGGAAAGGAAATGCGAGATGGAGCCATCCCTGTCTTGCGTGATATTTACTGGTGTCCAAGAGGTGAGGACGGCATGCTCAAAGACGGATTTGGCGACGAGAAGGAACAGGTCTGTCTTGGCAGAGCGGGGCTGTTAGGAGATTATTACACGCCCGCCCGTTACTGTGAGAGCTGCAAGGTGGTCATCGTGCCCGTGCCGGAGATCGAGTGGCCGCTCGATAAGCTCGACAAAAAGTTCACGGCATGGCAGGAAAAGATGAGCGCGCAGCGCGAAGAGCGCAAGGCGCAGCGCGAGGAAGAAAAGCGGGAGGAAAAAAGCAGGAAGAGACGGGAAAAAGACCCGTGGGAGGTTTGACGATGAAATTTGTTTTGGCAACGCAGAACCCCAAGAAATTGAAGGAAATGAGCGCCATTCTTGGCGAGCTCGGCGTGGAGGTCGTGTCGGAAGCCGACATCGGCGTAAAGATCGAGGTGGAGGAAACGGGCGAGACCTTTGCCGAGAATTCGCTTCTCAAGGCCAAGGCCGTCATGGAGGCGACGAAGCTCCCCGCCATCGCGGACGATTCGGGTCTGTGCGTCGACGCGCTGAACGGCGGCCCCGGCGTTTACAGCGCGCGCTTTGGCGGCGAGGGGCTGGATGACACCGGCCGCTACCGTCTTCTTTTGCAGATGCTGCACGGGCAGGCCGACCGCCGCGCCCACTTCCACACGACGATCACCTGCGCGTTCCCTAACGGCGACGTCTTGCAGGACGACGGCGAGGTCGAGGGCACGATCGCGTTCGCGCCGATGGGCGAAAACGGCTTCGGCTACGATCCCGTGTTCTTCGTGCCTGACAAGCGGAAGACCTTTGCACAGCTGACGGCGGAGGAAAAAGCGGAGATCTCGCACCGCGGCAAGGCACTGCGGGCATTCAAGGAAACGCTCAAGAATTATCTTGCGGAACATCAATAAAAAGGATAAGGAAATACTATGGAATTAAGCAGCAAACAGCGCGCGTATCTGCGCAGCCTTTCCAATGACCTCGACGTGATCGTCCACATCGGCAAGGACGGCATCGGCGACAACCTCGTCAAGCAGGCGAACGACGCGCTGGAGGCGCGTGAGCTCATCAAGTGCCGCGTGCTCGAAAACAGCATGCTCACCGCGCGAGAGGCGTGCGACGAGCTGAGCGCCTTGACGCGCAGCGAGCAGGTGCAGGTCATCGGCACGAAATTCGTGCTCTACCGCCCCTCGCACAAAAAGGACAAGAAGGACAAGATCGTGCTGCCCAAGGCAGCGAAGAAGACCGTGTAAAAGAGAAAAAGAGGTCGAACAAACTTGAAGATCGGAATTTACGGCGGCAGCTTCAACCCGCCGCATCTGGGTCATATGGCCGCGGCCGAGAGCGCGGCAAAATATCTGGGGCTCGACGAGCTCCTGCTCATCCCGGCGGGTATCCCGCCGCACAAGATGCTCTCCGCCGATGCGGCGGGGGCGGAGGACCGCCTTGCGATGACGCGCCTGATGGGCGAGCAGATCGCGCTCGACACGGGCGTGAAGGTCACAGTCTCCGACATGGAGATCGCGCGCGGCGGCAAGAGCTACACCGCGGACACGCTGCGCATTCTGCATGAGGAGCATCCCGACGATGAGCTGTGGCTTCTGATGGGGACGGACATGTTCTTGACGTTCCAGTACTGGTACAAGCCGGACGAGATCGTGCGTTATGCGGGCCTGTGCGCCTTTGGCCGCACGGAAAAGGATGGCGAGGAGCTTTTCGCCCCGCAGCGCAAGTACCTCGGTCAGCGCTTTCCGGGCAGCCGCGTCGTGACGATGACGCTGCCGAACCTTGTCGACGTCTCGTCGACGGAGCTGCGCGCGCGTATCCCAAAGAGGGAGACGGATGGGCTTCTGGCCCCCGCGGTGCTGGGATATATTTACCGCAAGCATCTTTATGGAACAAATCTCGATTTAAAACGTCTAACCTTAGAGGACCTGAGACCCATCGCGCTCTCCTACCTCAAGGCCAAGCGCATCCCGCACGTGCTCGGCACCGAGCAGACGGCCAAGGCACTCGCGGAAAAGTACGGCGCGGACGTCGAAAAGGCGCGCTTTGCCGCGCTTCTGCATGACTCGACCAAGCGTCTTTCGATGGAAGAGCAGCTCGCGATGTGCGAGCACTACCATATCGAACTCGACGAGCTGGAGAAAAAGGCGCTCAAGCTGCTGCACGCCAAGACCGGCGCGGCGCTCGCGCGCGACGTGTTCGGCGCGGACGACGAGATTTACAACGCGATCCTGTGGCACACGACGGGCAAGGCAAACATGACGTTACTTGAAAAGGTCATCTACCTTGCCGATTACATCGAGCCGAACCGCGACTTCGACGGCGTGGAGGACCTCCGCAAGGTCGTGTGGGAGGATCTGGACAAGGGCCTTGAAATGGGCCTTGCCATGACCGTGGAGGAAATGGAGCAGATGGGCAACCCCGTTCACCATAACACGCTGCAAGCGCTGGAGTATCTGAGAGGACATACCCATGAGTGATCAAAGAAAGATTTACGAGAGAGACAGGGAAGACCCCTATTACGAGGGGCGGCACACGCACCGGAAAGAGGGCTTTTTCGAGCGCAACTGCGACGAGGCCTGGGAGCAGGTCAAGGAGACCTTTTCCCACCCAGGGAGGCTCTTTGCCAAGGTGCTGCTCATCGCGCTGCTGTGCGGTGTGGTCGCCGGCGGCAGCTATCTGCTGAAAATCCGCGCGCCGGAGCTGCCGAGCAAGGACACTGACAGCAAGAATAACAATAGTGAGCAGATCGACGATATCGACTATGGCGACGGCGTGCGCCCGAAGGCGGGCGGCGAGCGAAAGAGCAAGGATTTCTACACCGTGCTCATTCTCGGCCGCGATACGGGCGGCGGCGGCAACACCGACACGATGCTGCTCGCGAGCTATGACGTGACGAACCAGAAGGCGACCGTCATGTCCATCCCGCGTGACACGATGGTCAACGTCCCGTGGGATATCAAGCGTATCAACTCCGTCTACAACTACTACGGCGGGGGCGAAAAGGGCATCAAGGCGCTCTATAAGGAGATCGCCCAGCTCGTCGGCTTTGAGCCGGACTATCAGGTCGTTGTCGAATGGGACGCCGTCGGCGAGATCGTGAAGGCCATGGGCGGCGTCTATTACGATGTGCCGCGCAACATGAACTACGACGACCCCTATCAGGACCTGCACATCCACCAGACGAAGGGTTACCGGCTTCTCAGCGGCAGCGACGTGATGCAGGTGCTGCGTTACCGCCACGACACCGACTCGCGCTACGGCTACGCCGACGGTGACCTTGGCCGCATCAAGACGCAGCAGTCGCTTTTAAAGGCGATGATCGAGCAGCTTTTGCAGCTCAAGAACGTGACGAAGATCGGCGACTTTGCCCGCGTGGTGAAAAACAACGTTACCTCCGACCTGACGTTTGAGGAAATGCTGTGGTTCGGCTCGCAGGCCGTCATGGGCGGGCTCAAGATCGAGAATGTCAACTTCGTCACGATGCCGAACACGAACAAATCGTGTTACAGCCGCGTGTACCACAGAATGCAGTCTTACGTGACGCCGAACGCGCAGGAGCTGCTGGACCTCGTCAACAACGAGCTCAGCCCGTTTGTCGAGAAGTTCACGATGCGCGACCTTGACATCATGTCCGTCAACGCGGATGGCTCGGTGTCCTCGTCCACGGGACATGTGGAGGACAGCAAGGCCGCCCAGCCGCAGAACCACCATTCCTCCTCCGGCTCACAGACCGGCACAGGGGACAGCGGCACGACGACCGATCCGGGTACGGCCACCGATCCCGGCAATACCGGCGACAACAGCGGCACGACGGTCGACCCCGGCAATACCGGTGACAACAGCGGCGGTACGACCGTTGATCCGGGCAACACGGGCGATAACAGCGGCACGACCACGCCAAGCGAGCCCACCACGCCTGTCGATCCCGTGCCCCCGACCGACCCGGGTACAGGCGAGAGCGGCACGACAGGAGACAACAGCGGCACGACCGGCAGCGACGAAATGCCGGAATGGCTGCGCCCGTAACGTAAAAGAATAAAAAAGATCAAAAACTCAAAATAAGAAAAGGAGACCCCCTATGTTACCTTCCAGAGAATTGGCCGAGATTGCCGTCAAGGCACTCGACAGCAAAAAGGGTAAGGAGATCAGACTCATCCGCATCGACAAGATCACGACGCTCGCGGAGTACTTTGTCATCTGCACCGGTACGTCCAACACGCAGATCAACGCGCTGTGCGACGCGGTGGAAAAGGAACTGACCGAAAAGGGCGAGGAGCCGCTGCACCGCGAGGGCTACCGCGGCGGCACGTGGGTTCTGCTCGACTACGGCTGCGTCGTCGTCCACGTCTTCAACGACGAGGCGCGCAAGTTCTATTCCCTCGAGCACCTGTGGGCCGACGGCGAGGAAGTCGACCTGAGCGCCATCCTGCCCCACGCCGAGGAAAAATAACGCTTGACAAGGCGGGACAAAACGCCTAAAATGGTCATGCTGAATTTATGCAAAACGCGATGACGGAGCAAAAAGACGCGTGATTTTCACCTGAAGAGAGCCGGCGGTCGGTGCGAGCCGGTGGGAAAATGCGCGTGGATGACTCACTCCCGAGCAGTCCGCCTGAAAGGGCGGAACGGTCGCCCCCGTTACGGGCAAGGCTATGAAGCCGCTGAGGGCTCACGGGGAACCGTGCGCTGAATCAGGGTGGTATCGCGTAATGTGTTCGTTACGTCCCTGACCGTTTGAAAAACGGTCAGGGACTTTTTTCGCATCAAAACACTATTTCACATAAAGGAGAAGATCCATGAAGTACGATTTCGCAGCCATTGAGAAAAAATGGCAGGACAAGTGGGAGCAGGTAAAGCCCTACGCCGCCGTGACGGGGGACAAGCGCCCCAAGTTCTACGGCCTGATCGAATTCCCGTACCCCTCCGCCGCGGGTCTGCACGTCGGCCACCCGCGCCCGTTCACGGCGATGGACATCATCTGCCGCAAAAAGCGCATGCAGGGCTACAATGTCTTGAACCCCATCGGCTTTGACGCCTTCGGCCTGCCGACGGAGAACTTTGCCATCAAGAACCACATCCATCCCGCCATCGTCACGCAGCAGAACATCAAGAACTTCACCCGTCAGCTCAAGATGCTCGGCTACGGCTTCGACTGGGACCGCGTGATCGACACGACCGACCCGCAGTATTATAAGTGGACGCAGTGGATCTTCCTCCAGCTGTTCAAGCACGACCTTGCCTACAAAACGACGATGCCCGTCAACTGGTGCACGAGCTGCAAGTGCGTTCTGGCCAACGAAGAGGTCGTCGAGGGCGTGTGCGAGCGCTGCGGCGCACCCGTTATCCGCAAGGAAAAGAGCCAGTGGATGCTGCGCATCACGAAGTATGCCGACCGCCTCATCGACGATCTCGACGACGTCGACTACATCGAGCGCGTGAAGACGCAGCAGCGCAACTGGATCGGCCGCTCCACCGGTACCGAGGTCACGTTCAAGACCAACACCGAGGATGATATCACCGTTTACACCACCCGTGTCGATACGCTGTTCGGCGTGACGTACACGGTCATCTCTCCCGAGCACCCGCTGCTCAAGAAGTGGAAGGGCATCATCAAGAACTGGGACGAGGTCGAGGCCTATCAGGCCGCCGCCGCCCGCAAGAGCGACTTTGAGCGCGGCGAGCTCAACAAGGATAAGACCGGCGTTCGCCTCGACGGCATTGAAGTCATCAACCCCGCGACCGGCAAGGTCGTGCCGATGTTTGTTTCGGACTACGTTTTGATGGGCTACGGCACCGGCATCGTCATGGGCGTTCCGGGCCACGACCAGCGCGACTGGGACTTCGCCAAGGCGTTCGGCCTGCCCATCGTTGAGGTCGTCGAGGGCGGCGACATCACGAAGGAGGCCTTCACGCTCAAGGATGACACCGGCATCATGGTCAACTCCGGCTTCTTAAACGGTATGACCGTCAAGGAGGCTATCCCCGCGATGAAGAAGTACGCCGTCGAGCAGGGATGGGGCCATGAAAAGGTCAACTACAAGCTGCGCGACTGGGTCTTCTCCCGTCAGCGCTACTGGGGCGAGCCCATCCCCCTCGTCAACTGCCCGAAGTGCGGCTGGGTGCCCGTGCCCGAAGAGGAGCTTCCGCTCGTTTTGCCGCAGGTGGACAGCTACGAGCTGACCGACGACGGCGAGAGCCCGCTCTCCAAGATGACCGACTGGGTCAATACCAAGTGCCCCAAGTGCGGGTGCGACGCCAAGCGCGAGACCGACACCATGCCCCAGTGGGCGGGTTCTTCGTGGTACTTCCTGCGCTATATGGACCCGCACAACGACCAGGCGCCCGTCTCCCACGAGGCGGAGAACTACTGGGGCCCCGTGGACTGGTACAACGGCGGCATGGAGCACACCACGCTGCACCTTCTCTACTCCCGCTTCTGGCACAAGTTCCTCTACGACATCGGCGTTGTCCACACGAAGGAGCCCTATGCCAAGCGCACGAGCCACGGCATGATTCTGGGTCAGAACCCGCACTACGTCGGCAACGTCTCCACGCAGGAGGAGAAGGACGCGCTCATTGCCAAGTACGGCAATCAGGCGCTGCGTCCGGCGGTCAAGATGAGTAAGTCCCTCGGCAACGTTGTCAATCCCGATGATGTCGTCAAGGCTTACGGCGCGGACACGATGCGCCTTTATATCATGTTCATCGGCGATTTTGAAAAGGTCGCCACCTGGTCGGACGATGCCGTCAAGGGCTGCAAGCGCTTCTTAGACCGCGTGTGGAACCTCGCCGATCAGGTGACGGGGGAAGATGGCGTTTCCGAAAAGAACGCGCCGATCGTCCACAAGACCATCAAGAAGGTCACGGACGATATTGACACGCTGAAGATGAACACCGCCATCGCCGCCCTCATGGCTATGGTCAACGAGTTCTATTCGAATGGTCTCAGCCGCGGCGACTTTGAGGCGCTGCTGCTCATGCTCTCTCCGTTCGCGCCCCACATGGTCGAGGAGCTCTGGGAGCAGAAGGGCTTTGCCGCCAAGTACGAGGGCAAGATGGCGATGCAGTGCGCGTGGCCGGAGTATGACGAGAGCAAGACCGTCGCCTCCTCCGTTGAGATGGCCGTTCAGGTCAGCGGAAAGTTCAAGGGCACGATCATCGTCCCCGTGGACAGCGATCAGGATACTGTTGTCGAAGCGGCGAAGGCGAGCGAGAAGGTCGCCAAGGCCATCGCCGGCATGCAGATCGTCAAGGTCATTCACGTCAAGAACAAGCTCGTCAACCTGATCGTGAAGCCCTGCTGAGCGGAATTTCGGATTTTTTCAAAAATATGAGGAAAGATTATTGACAAGCCGTGATTTTTCTCATATAATACCACCGTTAGTCATGTGAATGACTCTTAAAGAGCGCCCAGGATCAAGCCGGGTGTATCGGAGGGAGGGAAAACATAAATGTCCGAGATCCACGTCAAGGAAGGCGAATCTCTCGACAGCGCGCTCAAGCGCTTTAAGAGAAGCTGCGCCAAGGCCGGTATCGTGGCGGAGGTCCGCAAGAGAGAGTGCTATGAGAGCCCCAGTGTCAAGCGCCGCAAGAAGAGCGAGGCCGCCCGTAAGAACCGCAACAAGCGTTATTACTAATTAGCTCAGAAAAAGACCTGCCACAGATGTGGCGGGTCTTTTTTACACCCTTTTCCAAAGGGGTGCCCTGATTTTCCCGCGCGAGCGCGGGAGGGGGAGCGGCGTGCGCGCCGCGGCACCAAAGGGGGTATTCTCTTTCCGAAGAGAATACCCCCTTTGAATCCCCCAGAGAAAGGCGAGGGGAGTCCCCCTCGACCCCCGACATTGGCAGTTTATAGCTTGAATGACTGCACGCGCTGCGCAATGTAAGTGCGGTGTACATGGCTTCGCCATGAATCCCTGCGATTCGTGACCGCTTGCAACCGCGCCTTACTATCGTGAGGCGCGAGTGACGTTACTTCGGCGGCAGACTGCTTGCGAAATAGCGGCATTGCTGCGCTCGCCGCATTGAGGAGTGCCGCGGTAGACGGAAATTAGTCTGCACTTCTACAAGATCAGCAGAGCGGCACCCGCAAGGGGTGTGTCGCATCCGTAAGGCAGCAGAGCCGCCAACGGCTGCGCAACAGCGGATGATAGGAGCAAGGCAAATCGTATAGCAACACTAAACGCGGCAACGCCGCGCTATGGGCAGTGCAATCGGCAAGCATTGCAGCTCTTCGAGCTGCTCGCTTGCAATGTGAAAACCTTTCTCTTGGGGGATCAAAAGGGGGCCATTCTCTTTTGTGAAAGAGAATGGCCCCCTTTGCCCCGTGCAGCGCCTGCGGCGCTGCTATCCCCCCCGCGGCGCGCTGCGCCGCTCAAAGCTCCGGTAAAAGATCTGATATCTCCGGAAACATGAGAAACGCCGTTTGAATGCCTAAATTCTGCGCAAGCTTGACCTTTTGCCGCAAGGTCTCTGCATCGTCAAACAGCACGAAGTGCGTGCCATTTCCCGCGGAGTAGGTGAAATACTTCGCCATCAGCTCGCGGGAAAAATAGACGGACGATGGATGCTTTTCCCGCAGGGCGAGCAGCTCTTCGCGCGTGAGCGGTGTGCCGCAGCCGGAGGGACAGGGGAGGGGAAAGTCCATCATTACGCGTTCCAAGTCGAGCGCCAGACGCTCCGCGCCATAGCGGCAGGCGGTTTCCTCCAGCAGCGCGCGCAGCGACCCGCCGGAAAGGCCCGTGCCGACGAGGAGCGCTGCGCCCTCGGCCGGGAGCGAGAGGGGGCAGTAGAGCGCCATCCCCCGCGCACTCAGGCGGGCGGAGAGACGCGAGAGAAACGAAAGCCGGTCAGAATACGGATTGGTCTCAAAGTCCGCCAGCACGCCCTGAAAGCCGCGCTTGACGCATTCCGCGACGATGGTGCGGCAGAGCGTGTCGATGCGTGGGATCGCCCCGGTGCAGCGGTCGGAAAGGCCCATGAGCCCGCCGCGCGGGAAGGCCGTTGCGTCGCAGCGCGTCAGGCATCCGCCCTGACCGACGGCATAGGCCACGTGGACGAGCGGCAGTGCGGGCCTTGAGGCATACTCAGAGAGCGCCTTTGGCGTGATGGCGAGGTAGGTGAGCAGAAAAATCCCCCCTTGTGAAAAGCGCGTTCGGCGCGTATAATAACCGTAATACTTTTATGCGCGATGGGAGACCGATATGCTCAGATTGCTTTGCCCACAATGGGTGTTTGACAATTACGAGGCCGTGACGCCGGAATTTTTGAAAGAGCATGGCGTGAAGCTGCTCCTCGCTGACCTCGACTTCACGCTCGCGCCCAAAAGCCAGAGCGAGCCGGACGAGTCGCTCACGCGCTGGATCGGCGCGCTGAAGGAGGCGGGCATCGAGTTTGCGATTTTGTCGAACAATAGAAGCCCCGTGCGCGTGGAAAAGTTCTGCAAGCCGCTTAAAGTCGGCTACGTCGGCCACGCGGGTAAGCCCGGCACGCGCGGCTTTCACGAGGCGATGGCGCGCTACGGCGTGAACGCGGGGGAGACGGCAATGCTCGGTGACAAGCTGCTCACCGACACGCTCGGCGCTCGGCGCAGCGGCGTTCTGATGCTGATGGTCGAGCCGCGCGGCGGCGCGGTGGGTGCGTGGAACCATGTGCTGCACGCCCTGCAGCAGCCGTTCAAGGCCGCAAGCGCGCACGACGAGCGGAAAAAGCACTGAAATTTGCAAATTTCACCCACAACATCAAGAAAAACACTTGCATTGCCGCACTATATGCGGTAAAATACCATAGGTTTAGAACCGATACTTTGTGAATTTGAGGATAGCGATGATATCCTCGGGAATACAGGAGGAAATAGTTATGGCAACGATTACCGCTGGTGAGTTCAGAAACGGTAAAGTATTTGAAATGGAAGGCAAGTACTATCAGGTCGTCGAGTTCCAGCATGTCAAGCCCGGTAAGGGCGCGGCCTTCGTGCGCACCAAGATGAAGAACGTCGTCACCGGCGGCGTGACCGAAACTTCTTTCAACCCCACCGCGAAGTTCGAGGAAGTGGCCATCGAGCGCAAGAACATGGAGTACAGCTACAACGACGGCGATCTGTACTACTTCATGGATCAGGAGACCTATGATATGGTCCCCCTGAACCGCGATATGCTCGGCGATGCGTTCCGCTTCGTCAAGGAGAACACGATGTGCATGATCCTGTCCATCAAGGGCAATGTCTTCGGCGTCGAGCCCCCCAACTTCGTTGACCTTGAGGTCACCGAGACCGAGCCGGGTCTGGCTGGCAACACCGCGACCAACACCCTCAAGCCCGCAACGCTCGAGACCGGCGCGGAGATCAAGGTGCCGCTCTTCATCAATATCGGCGACAAGATCCAGATCGACACCCGCACGGGCGAGTATATCGGCCGCGCCAAGTAATAGACATTAAGTAAGCAGCAACAGGAAAATCGTAGTTCCGGTAACAGAAAGGAGTTTTACGATGGGTATTTCTGAAAAAGTCGCGTATCTCAAGGGCCTGATGGAAGGCATGAACCTGAATGCGGATTCCAACGAGGGCAAGCTGTTCCTCGCAATCGCCGACGTTCTTGACGAGATCGCTCTCGAAGTCGAAGACCTGACCGACGAGGTCATGGAGCTCGGCGACGGCCTGGACGTCATCAGCGACGACCTCGGCGACGTGGAAGATATCGTCTATGATGAAGACGAGGACGACTACGAGGATGAGGAAGACGACGAGGACGACGAGGAGGAGTGCTACGCCACGACCTGCCCCGAGTGCGAGGAAGAGATCTTCTTCGACGATTCCGTCCTCGAAGACGGCAAGGTCGAGTGCCCCAACTGCGGCGCGACTCTCGAATTCGACCCCGCCGACCTTGTGGAAGACGAGGAAGAGAAGGACGACTAAGCGTCTGAAAACCGTATAAAGTAAAGGACCGCCACAGCAGGAAACTGCTGTGGCGGTTTTTGCTATTTTGAGGTTATGAAGCGGTGTGCTTCGTCTCCACTGCGCTCTTGTCAATGATCAGATAACAAGGGACACAAGGAACATGATCGCCAATGCGATCTCGAGCACGGAATTCATGCTTGCGAGCAGGGAGTTATCCTTCCACTCGATGTAGGATGTCATATTTGTGGGGATATCATAAATGAAATGCAGCAGCATGGGAATGACGATGTTGCCTGACTTGAGATAGATGACCGCAAAGGTAAATCCGATGGCCCCTGACAGAAAGAAAGCGGAGGTGCTCCAACCGGTCACCACATGAGCCGCCCCAAAGACAAGAAAACTGACAAAGGCATAGAGCAGGCGGCTCCAAACGCTTTTATTCCCGTGGAAATATCCTTCCAAAATGAGGAAGCGGTAATTCAGTTCCTCATAAAGGGCAGTCGTGAGCTGCTGCAATAGGATCCTTGCGAAAAACAGCCCTGCGGTGAGGCCTGAAATTCCCCTGCATCCGACATAGACGGCGGCCACGTAGCACAGCAGAAATACGAGAAAACCGAGACCCGCTTACATGGCGATCTTGCTGTTATGAAGGCTTAGAATTTCCCTTGTCGTTTTCCCGTATAACCGTGTTCTGAGCATCAGGATGATGACTCCGAAAGCGGCGCGCAGCATACTGCTGAGCAGATACCATGGAATGCCAGACACAAAATTCACGATGAGCATCGATAACATGAGAAATGCTGCGCCCAGCACGACGGCCCAGAGGATTCCGCTAAATCGTTTATCCCATAGTAATGGTTTCATCTTATTTAAAGCTATTCTCGTAAATATCAAAAAACCTGCTGACAAATTGGGCCTGCTGGCGCGCTTCCTCCGAGCCGGTCGTGGCTTGCCAGCCGTAAGTTTGGTAGGAGGGGTAATTGAGCTTTGAAAGCCAGAGCAGATGGAACTCTTTTCGGATGAGCGAAATGCCCTCCGGATAGTGCTCGCGCAGCGCGGCAAAGGCCTCGCCGGGGTCCTTGAAAACGGCATACCCATCTTCTCCCGCGCCGATTGCAAAGCGCGCGTCGCGCTCGTAATAGTCCTCGACGTTTACATTCCCCCTGATGTTCCCCTGACCTGCGACATAGTCCTGCACACAGGGATTCGTCACTTTGTTGATCTTGCCGTTGAAAACAAACACGGCGGCAAGGATGAGGACGGAAAGGATCGCCAGTTCTGATTTTTTCATAAGTGCTGCCTCCTGTCGGTTGTCATTTTGCGGCAAAGCGCCTTGTTTGATTTCACTCTATCACGGGGCGGCTACAATTGCAAGACAAAACGGCTGCGGCCATGGTTTGTTTACAAATTTCCGGTTGTACGGCGCGCGAAAGCGTGGTAAACTACCTCATAGCATCGAGCGGCGGCGCTGCCGCCGAAGCAATAGACCGGAAAGGAAGAACATACTATGAAAATTGCAATTCCCTGCGAGAATGGCGAAGTGATGCAGCATTTCGGCCATGCCACGGAGTTTACCGTTTACACCATTGAGGATATCAAGCCCATCGAAAAAGAGACCGTCACGTTTGACGATACCGACCACGAGAAGGTCGCGGGCGGGCTCAAATCCCGCGGCATCGATCTCGTCATCTGCGGGAATATCGGCGAGGGTGCGCACGCCGCCATCGACAACGCGCATATGCTGCTCATTTCCGGCGTGACCGGAAATGCCGACGAGGCGGTCGACAGCTTCCTCCAGGGCAATCTGGAGCTGATGACCGGCGACAGCAGCGCGAGTGCCGGCGGCTGCGGCGCGGGCTGCGGGGCCGGATGCAGTGCATGCGGCGGTGGCTGCGGCGGTTGTGGCGGCGGCTTCCACGAGCCGTACGTCGAGACGCGCACGTTCACCGATATCGTCACGCTGACGGAAGATAACTTCCAGACTGAGGTGCTCGACGATCCGGGCCTCATCATCATCGACTTCTGGGCCGAGTGGTGCCAGCCGTGCAAGATGATGGCGCCTGTCTTTGCCGAGCTCAACGGGGAAGAGGACAAGGTCAAGTTCTGCAAGGTCAACGTCGACGAGCAGCCGAACCTCGCTTCGATGTTCGGTATCGACTCCATCCCGACGCTCGCCGTCGTGCAGGACCGCCACACGCTGACCGGCATGGTCGGTGTGCACGATAAGGCCGACATCAAGGCGATGCTGGAGAAGTGCAAGGCATGAGAATTCGATACAACGAAGACGCGGAGGTCGTCGCCCGCCTGCGCGCCGCGCTCTTAAAGCGCGATTTACAGTGCCCCTGCCGATTGCAGAAGATCGAGGACAACATCTGCATGTGCAAGGAGTTCCGCGACCAGATCGCTGACCCCGAATTCGAGGGCTACTGCCACTGCCGTTTGTACTACAAGGAAAAGTAAAAAGAAAAGCACCGTCGTGAAGACGGTGCTTTTTCATTCCATCAAGCGCTGCATATCCTGCGGGATAGGCGCTGTAAAGTGTAATTCCTGTCCGGTGACCGGCTGGGTGAACCACAGCTCGTATGAGTGCAGCGCGGGGCGGGCGATGAGGGTTTTGTCCTCCGTGCCGTAGAGCCAGTCGCCCGCGAGGGGATGACCGAGGTATGCCATGTGGACGCGAAGCTGATGCGTGCGACCCGTCTGTGGGTGCAGGCGCAGGAGCGTGAAGCGGCCGCTTACTTGCAGAGTCTCGTACTCTGTGAGGCTCGGAAGTCCGTCCACGCGCACGCAGCGGCGGATGATGGAGCCCTCCGCGCGGCCGATCGGCGCGTCGATGACGCCGCACGGCGGTTCAACTCTGCCGACGGCGACAGCGCGGTACTCGCGCCGCAGATCGCTTGAGTGCAGTGCGCGGCGCAGGCGGTCGTGCACATAGCCATTTTTCGCGGCGATGAGGAGACCGGACGTCCCCTTGTCGAGCCTGCTTACAAAATGCGGCACGCTGCCCTCGCCGAGATAACTCGTCAGCATCGCTGCAAGGCTCGGCGCGGAGGCGTCACCCGACTTCGGGTGCATGGCGACGCCCGCAGGCTTGTTGAGCACGAGCAGGTCGTCGTCCTCGTAGACGATGTCGGGCTTTGCCGCATTTGCGCAGTACAAGTCCTCGCGCGGCGTACGCTCGCTGAGGACGACGCTGACGGTGTCGCCCGCGTGGACGATGGCGTTGACGTGGACGCTTTGTCCGTTCAATAAAATGGCGTTTTCGCGCCATTTGAGGCTTTTGAGCAGCGTGTAGGAAAGCTGAAGACTGCCGCGCAGGATGCCTTTGACCATGCGGCCGTCCTCCTCCGGCGTCACGGTGTATGTGAGAATGCGCATGGAAGCCCTCCTTTCCCGAAGTAAACAGCGCGTAAAATTCACACATAGTATACCATCTTCGCGCGAAAAATGATATACTGAATCATACTTCGGCGCTGCCGAAAAACAAGCAACAGGAGGCCAATGGCATGGACAAGAGAACCATCTGCCTTTTGAACGATTCCTTTCCGCCCGAGATCGACGGCGTGGCGAACGCCGTCGTGAACTACGCGAAAAACATCACGAAAAGCGGCGAAAACGCCATTGTCGTCACGCCGACAATGCCCGGCGCGGACGACAGCGCGTTCCCATTCCCCGTGCTGCGCTACCCGAGCATCGACACGCGCAAGAAGCTCGGCTACGTGGCGGGCTATCCGTTTTCACCCGAGACCGCGCGCGTGCTGACGGAGCAGAAGGTCGAACTGATGCACACGCATTGTCCCATCACGTCGTGCCTGCTGGCGCGCTCACTGCGCGCCGTGGTCGACGCGCCGCTCGTGCTGACGTATCACACGAAGTACGATGTCGACATCGCCAAGGCTGTGTGCGGCAAGCTCTTGCAGGAGAGCGCCATTCGCGCGCTGGTGCAGAACATCGCAAGCTGCGATGAGGTCTGGGTCGTGAGCCGCGGGGCGGGGGAAAATCTGCGCTCGCTCGGCTACGAGGGCGACTACATCGTGATGGAAAACGGCGTGGACGTGCCGCGCGGGCGGGTGTCTGACGAGGCCATCGCCGCGGCGACGGGCAGATATGACCTGCCGCAGAACGTGCCGGTCTTTCTCTTCGTCGGGCGGCTGATGTGGTACAAGGGTATCCGCATCATTTTAGACGCGCTGAAAACGCTGTGCGAGAAAAATGTCGACTTCCGCATGGTGTTTGTCGGCGAGGGCGCAGACGGCGCGGAGATCCGCAGCTATGCGGAAGAGCGGAAGCTCTCCGACCGCTGCTTTTTCACAGGTGCGATCTCTGACCGCGAGATCATCCGCGCGTGGTATGGCAGATCCGACCTGTTTCTCTTCCCGTCGACGTTCGACACGAACGGCCTTGTCGTGCGCGAGGCCGCAGCCAGCGGTACGGCGACTGTGATGATCCGAAATTCCTGCGCATCCGAGGGCGTGGGCGACGGGCGAAACGGCTTTTGCATCGAGGAAAACGCCGCGGCGATGGCGGCAAAGCTCGAAGAGCTCTGCCGCGCGCCGGAGGTGATGCAAGTGGTCGGCGAAAACGCCCAGCGCGAGCTGTACGTTTCATGGGAGACGGCGGTGCAGCGCGCCATGGCACGCTACGAGGTCGTCATCGACAATTACCGCAGCGGAAAATATCCGAAGCGCGATCGCTTCGGCGACGAGTTTTTCAAAACGCAGGGTGGGCTGATGGAGGCCTTTGCCAGCGTGGGCGAGCTGAGCGAGGAGATCGCCGCGGGGCTGCGCATTGAGCGCGACGAGGCGTTGCAGACCATTGTCCGTTCGCGGCAGGAGCTTCGCGGGCGGTTCGGCGAGACAAAGCAGGAGCTCGCCGAGCGCTACGAGACGATTTTGCAAAAAGTGGACCGCTATTTATGAGAAAAAGACGAGCGAAAATTCGCTCGTCTTTTCTTTTTAATCTTCGTGTTTTGGCTTTTCCGCGGCGAACCACATGTTCCACTGGAAGGAGTACGCCCTACGCGACGCCTCGTCCGCGCAAATTAGACGCACGCGCGACGGCTGTGCGTGCTCATAGCCGTAGTCCATGATGGCGCGCAGGACGCGGTAGGCGGCCTTCAGGTCGCTGTCTGTGCAGGAGAGGGTCAGCGTGTCGCCGTCCGTGAGCGGCAGAAGTTCGGCCGCATGGTCGGAAGAGGGGAGGGCGGAGATGTCCCCGCAGATGATCTCAACGGTCATGGCAGCCTCCTCAGCGGTTCAGATACGCGCGGCACTTTGCCTCCGCGTCGTGCGCAAGCTGTTCTTCGTCGACTGTGACAAGATGACCGTGGTCGACCGTCACACGGCCCTGAACGACTGTGTAGTCAACGGGTCCGCGCACGCCGACAGTGCCGAGCACGCTTTTGGGGTCAAAGCACGAGCCGACGAGCTCGAGCCTGCGCGAGTCGATCATGAAGAGGTCGCAGCACTTGCCGACCTCGAGCGAGCCGATGTCGTCGCTGCGGCCAAGGATGGCCGCGCTGCCGCATGTTGCCATCTTGAGCACGTCGTAACCGCTGGGGGCAGCTTTGCTGCTGTTCAAACGGTGCAGCAGGAACGCGACGCGCAGTTCCTCCATCAGCGATGAGCCGTCGTTCGAGGCTGAACCGTCAACCGCGAGGCCGACCGGCACGCCGAGCTTCAGCATCTCGGGCACGCGGGCGACGCCGGAGGCGAGCTTCATGTTCGAGATCGGGCAGTGCGCCACGCCGGTGTGCGTCTTTGCCAGCACGCGCAGCTCCTCGTCGTTGAAGTGGATGCCGTGAGCGAACCAGACGTCGCTGCCCGTCCAGCCGAGGCGTTCCATGTACTCGAGCGGGCGGACGCCCTCGCGCGCGAGCATGAAGTGTTCTTCGTCCTTCGTCTCGCACAGGTGGGTGTGCAGGCGCACGCCGTACTCTCGTGCGAGCACGGCGCTCTCGCGCAGAAGGTCGGCAGACACGGAGAACGGCGAGCACGGGGCGAGCGCAACGCGGTGCATCGCGCCGAACGACTTGTCGTGGTATTTCTCGATGACACGGGCAGAATCGGCCATGATCTCGTCGACCGTCTGCACGACGCTGTCGGGCGGCAGGCCGCCGTCCTTGACAGAGAGGTCCATACTGCCGCGCGAGGCGTACATGCGCGCGCCGATCTCGTCCGATGCGGCAAACTGCGCGCCAATGAGGTCGCCCGCGCCCGCAGGGAAGACATAGTGATGGTCGAAGCAGGTCGTACAGCCGTGCTTCATCAGCTCGCCAAGGCCCGTGAGCGTCGAGAGGCGGATGACGTCCTCGTCGAGGTTTTTCCAGATCTCATAGAGCGCTTTGAGCCAGTCGAAGAGCTCCATGTTCTGTACTTCCGGCAGGTTGCGGGAAAAGACCTGATAGAGATGATGGTGCGTGTTGACAAGGCCGGGGTAGCAGAGCATGTGGCTCGCGTCAATCACCTTTTCCGCCTCCTGCGGCAGATTTTTACCGATCGCGCGGATGAATCCATCCTCAGCATACAGATCGACGTTTTCATAAACCGTGTCCGCGTCATCACACGACACCAGCGAACGAATGTTTTGAATGAGCAGAGTAGACATAGCAATACCTCTTAGACCCGCGCCAAACGCAGGCAGATTTAGTGAAAAATAGCAAGAAGCGCATTTTGCTGCCTCCAGCGGCAAAACAGCTCAAAAGCCTCGCAGAGTTTCACGCCGCGCACGGCGCAAATGAATTTGATCGTTTTTTGCCGCGGCGTGTACGTGGCAAAAAACACTTTGCGCGGAGCGAGTGTACGCGCCTGCGGCGTGTGCGCAGAGCGGAGTGCGATCCTACTCAAAAACGGCAACCGATTCGGTTGCCGTTTTTGAAGATTTTTTATCTCTCTTCGCGGAAGTAGCTCAGACCCAGCGATGCGGGCGGCTGATCCTCGCGCTTCTTGCGCAGCGACACGATGATCAGAACGACCAGCGTGACGACGTAGGGGAGCATCTTGTAGAGCTCCTTGATGGCAAGGTTGGTGCCGGTGGGGATGAAGATATAGAGGATGTAGAACCCGCCGAACAGGATGGAGGCCAGCACGCTGACGTTCGGACGCCAGATCGTGAAGATGACGAGCGCGATGGCAAGCCAGCCGCGGTCGCCGAAGGCGTTGTTGGACCAGACGCCGCAGGCGTAGTCCATGACGTAATACAGGCCGCCGAGACCCGCGATCATGCTGCCGATGCAGGTGGCGAGGTATTTGTACTTCGTCACGTTGATGCCGGCTGCGTCCGCCGTCGCTGCGCTCTCGCCCACGGCGCGCAGGTGAAGACCCGTGCGGGTGTGCTTGAGGAAGTACGACGCGAACAATGCGATGACGATGGCGAGGTAGGCAAGGAAGCCGTAGGACAGGAAAACCTGACCGAACCAGCCGCCGACATTCAGAGATTTGCTGAAATAGGCGCTCGTCGCGCTCAGCGCGATGGAGGGGACTTCGCTGTCGGTCAGCTTGATGAGCGAGCCGCCGAAGAAGTTGCCGATGCCGACGCCGAACGTCGTGAGTGCAAGACCCGTGACGTTCTGGTTGGCGCGCAGCGTAACGGTCAGCAGGCAGTAGAGAAGGCCCATCAGAAGCGAGCCCAAAAGCGAGCAGAGCATCGGGATACCGATGGCGAGGAACGCGTTCATGTCGGCAGCCGGGGTGGACTGCTCGTAGAAGAACGCGCCGATGACGCCGCAGATACCGCCGACGTACATCACGCCCGGAATGCCGAGGTTCAGGTTGCCGGACTTTTCCGTCAGGATCTCACCGGTGCTGCCGTAGAGCAGGGGAATGCCCTGCATGACCGCACGGGGAAGAAAAGCAGTTAGATCAAATGTCATTGCTTCACGCCTCCTTCTTGCTCTTGCGCAGGCTGACCTTGTAGTTGATGAAAAACTCGCTGCCGATGATGAAGAAGAGGATGATGCCCGTCAGGATATCGGCGAAGGAGTGGTTCAGGCTGAACACGCTGGAGATCTCGCTCGCGCCGCGGCTCAGAACCACGATAAGAAGGCTCGTGAAGATCATCATGATGGGGTTGAACTTGGCCATCCAGGAGACCATGACCGCTGTGAAGCCGCGTCCGCCGACGATGGTGGTGGTCAGCGTGTGGTCCGTACCGGCGGTGAGCAGCAGGCCGATGAGGCCGCAGATCGCGCCGGAGAGGATCATCGTGCGCACGATGACGCGCTCGACCTTGATGCCCGCATAGCTCGCGGTGCGCTGGCTCTCACCGACAACGGCAATCTCATAGCCGTGCTTGCTGTAATTGAGATAGATGTACATAACGCCCGTGAGGATCGCCACAAGCAGGATCGGGAGGAGATAGCGCTGGCCGCCGAGAACGGGGAGCCAGCCGGCCTCGGTATTCTGGTTGATGATACCGATCTTGCCCGAGCCCTTGGGCACTTCCCACACGATGATGAAGAACGCGGCGAGCTGTGTCGCGATGTAGTTCATCATGAGCGTGAAGAGCGTTTCGTTCGTGTTCCACTTGGCCTTGAAGATACCGGGGAGGAAGCCCCACAGCGCGCCTGCCGCGACGGAGGCAATGATCATAATGACGATGAGAAGACCGTTGGGGATCTTGCCGCCAAGGCAGATCATGCAGGCCGCGGTGGCAAGGCAGCCGATGAGCACCTGACCCTCGGCACCGATGTTCCAGAAGCGCATCTTGAACGCGGGCGTGACCGCGAGCGAGATGCCGAGCAGGATCGCGAGGTTATGGAACGTGACCCAGCTCTTGCGCGACGTACCGAACGCGCCGTAGAGGATCGTGGAGTAGACCTTGATGGGATTTTCGCCCGTCAGCAGCGTTGTGACGATCGCGCAGACGATCAAAGCGAGCACGATCGCGCCGCCGCGGATCAAAACGGCCTTGTACCAGGGGAGCGTATCGCGCTTGGCGATGTGGAAGAGCGACTGTTTCTTATTCATCCTTGTTGCCTCCCCTCACGAGCGTCATCAGTGCGCCGACCTCGCGCTTGTCGGTCTTTCTGGCATCGACCACGCCGGAGACCTGACCGCCGCAGAGAACGACGATGCGGTCGCACAGCTCAAGCAGCACGTCGAGGTCTTCGCCGACATAGACGACGGCGACGCCGTGCATCTTCTGCTCTGTCAGCAGGTTGTAAATGGTATAGGAGGTGTTGATGTCCAGGCCGCGCACGGCGTAAGCGGTCATCAGCACGGCGGGGGACTGGGCGATCTCGCGTCCGACAAGCACCTTCTGCACGTTGCCGCCGGACATGCGGCGCACGGGGAAGGACGTGCTGGGCGTGACGACGCCGAGCTCTTCCCAGATGCGGTTGGCGAGCGCTTCGGGATCCTTGCGGTTGAGGAACAGACCCTTACCCTTGCGCCAGGAGCGCAGCATCATGTTGCCCGTCATGCCCATCGAGCCGACCAGGCCCATGCCGAGTCGGTCTTCGGGGACGAACGACATCGAAATGCCGCTCTTGCGAATCTTCATCGGGTCGAGACCGACGAGTTCCTTTTCCTTGCCGCCGTCGGGCGGATAGAACGTGACATGGCCGGAGGCGACGGGGTAGAGGCCCGCAATGGACTCGAGCAGCTCGCGCTGGCCGCTGCCTGCGACGCCCGCGATGCCGAGCACCTCGCCCGCGTTGATGGTGAAGCTGACATCGTCCAGACGCTTGACACCAAGCTCGTCGTAAGCCGTCAGGCCTTCGATGACGAGGCGCTTTTCAACGTCCTTCGGCTCGGGGCGGCTGATGTTCAGGCTCACCGTGTGGCCGACCATCATGTCGGTCAGCGATTGCTGGTCGGCGTCCTTGGTGGCGACGTCACCGACGTATTCGCCCTTGCGCAGCACGGCCACGCGGTCGGACACGTCGAGCACCTCGTGCAGCTTATGCGTGATGATAATGAGGGACTTGCCGTCGGCCTTCATGTTGCGCATGATGGCGAAGAGCTTGTCCGTCTCCTGCGGGGTGAGCACTGCGGTCGGCTCGTCCAGAATGAGGATGTCCGCCCCGCGGTAGAGCACCTTGACGATCTCGACGGTCTGCTTCTGCGAAACGGACATGTCGTAGATCTTCTGATTGGGGTCGATGTCGAACCCGTATTTGTCGCAGATCTCTTTGACCTTTTTGCTGGCTTCGGCAATGTCGAGCTTGCCTTCAAGGCCGAGGATGATATTCTCCGTTGCGGTGAAAAGATCAACGAGCTTGAAGTGCTGGTGGATCATACCGATGCCGTGTTCGAACGCATCCTTGGGGGAGGCGATCGTGACGGGTTCGCCGTGAATGTAGATTTGCCCCTCGTCGGGGAAATAGATGCCGGAGAGCATGTTCATCAGCGTCGTCTTGCCGCTGCCGTTTTCGCCGAGCAGCGACAGGATCTCGCCCTCGTGCAGCTCAAGGTTGATGGCGTTGTTCGCCACCACTTTGCCGAACCGCTTCGTGACATTCTCCATTTTAACTGCGCATGCAGTTCCCAAGGCGGTCACCCCTTTTTCCGCTGGAGGGCACAGGAAGAAAACCCCGCAGCATTGTATTTGTACAAGTCATATATTAGCATAATTGAACGGCGTTGTAAATGTAAAACAGAAAAAAACACAAAAAAAATTAGAAGCGTACAAAAATTTTTAGCAAAATAGCGATAATTGCCATAAAAAGAAAAAGATATCGGGCTGCCCGAAGGCAGCCCGATATGTAGTAGCAGAAACAATTAGCCGCCGAAATTAGTATCCAGCAGATCAATGCCGTCGATCATGAGCTGGAAGTACGGGGCGGAACGGGCGGTGGACTCAGCCAGATAACCGTCCTGGACAACCTCGGTGTCGGGTGTGTAGTCGGGATCGGTGTCGACGTCAGCCATGTAAGAGGTGACAGGCTGGCCGTCCACGGTGAAGGTGGAGCAGTCGAAGACGTGGAGCTCGCCGCTCTCGAGCTTGGCGGTCGCATCGGCAATGGCCTCAGCAGTGCCCTCGGCAGCAACGTTCTCGTTCAGGTCGGTCAGCACGACGGAGCCGGTAGCAAGGGTGCCGGTCCAGTCGGCGTCGATGGCCTCGCCGTTCATGGCAGCCTTGATGGCGTACTCATAGTAGGGAGCCCAGTCGATGCGGGAGGAGATCAGATAGGTGTTGGGGCAGGCGGCCTCGGTGGAACCGTTGTAGGAAACGTCGGGAACACCGGCGGTCTCGCAAGCGGTGGGAGCGCCCATGGAGTCGGCGTGCTGGCTGATGAGCTTGCAGCCGTTCTTGATGAGCTTCTGCGCGCCTTCCTTCTCGGCGGTCTCGTCATACCAGCTGCCGGTGAAGGTGACTTCCATCGTGGCAGTGGGGCAGACGGAGCGAGCACCCAGGAAGAAGGAGGTGTAGCCGGAGATAACCTCGGCATAGGTGAAGGCGCCGACGTAGCCGATCTTGGCCTCGTCTGCGGTGAACTCACCGTTGGCGATCATCTCGTTGAGCTTCATACCGGCGGCGATACCGGCGAGATAACGGCCCTCATAGATGGAAGCGAAGGCGTTGTGGTAGTTGGAGAGACCCTCGGTGTGCGCCTTGGTGCCGGTGGAGTGGCAGAACTGCACGTCGGGGAAGTCCTTCGCGGCCTGGATCATGTAGTCTTCGTGACCGAAGGAGTCGGCGAAGATGATGTTGCAGCCGGCGTCGGCGAGCTCAGCGGCCTTGTCGTAGCACTCCTGACCTTCGGGAACGTTGGTCACGATGGTGTACTCGACGCCGAGCGTCTCGCAGGCCTCTTTCGCAGCGTTGATGAAGTTGAGGTCGTAGGTGGAGTTTTCGTCGTGGAGCATGATGAAGCCGACCTTGAAATCGGTGACTTCGTTGTTGTCCTGATCGTCGGTGTTGGTATCGTCCTTCTTATCGCCGCAGGCGACGAGGGCGAGGACCATCACGAGACTCAGGAGCAGTGCAAGGAACTTCTTCATTTCGGTAAATCCTCCTTAAATTTTACGGCAATCAAAAGATTTGAATACCGTTATCACCATGATACATAAAAAGGAAAAATTTAGCAACAGGAAAAAGAAAAAATGAGGGTCAAACTTGACCAAAAAAGCAGCATGAATTTTTGTCCATAGCGGAGAAAGCACGAAAAAAAGGGCCCGCTTTTTGAAACGGACCCTTTTTAGGAAGGTTTGGCGGGATTTACATCTGCACGCGGGTGCCGGTCTTGCCCTCGATGCCCTCGGCTGCCTTTTCAAGCAGCGTGATGAGCGCGACGCGGCCGGGCTTGCTCTCAGCAAACGACATGGCGGCCTGGACCTTCGGCAGCATGGAGCCGGGGGCAAACTGCTTTTCGTCGATATACTTGCGCGCCTCGTCCGGCGTCAGGGTGTCGAGACCCTTCTGGTCGGGCTTGCCGAAGTTGATGGCGACCTTCTCGACGGCCGTCAGGATGACGAGCATGTCCGCGTCGAGCAGCTCTGCGAGCTTGGCGGAGGCGAAGTCCTTGTCGATGACCGCGGGCGTGCCGTAGAGCTTGCCGTCACGGCAAACGACGGGGATGCCGCCGCCGCCGACCGTGATGACGACCGTACCGTTGTCGACGAGCGCCTTGACAGTGTTCTTTTCAATGACGTCGATCGGCTTGGGGGAGGGAACGACCTGACGGTAGCCGCGGCCGGCATCCTCGACCATGGTGTAGCCCTTTTCCGCGGCGATGCGGTCGGCGGTCTCCTTGTCGTAGAACGCGCCGACGGGCTTGGTCGGATGCTGGAAAGCGGGGTCAGCCTCGTCGACGAGCACCTGCGTCACGACGGTCGCGACGTCCTTGTTCATGCCGCGGGAGGCGAGCTCGTTGCCGATGGCGTTCTGCAGGTGGTAGCCGATATAGCCCTGGCTCATCGCGCCGCACTCGGGGAAGGGCATGTCGGACTTGATGGCCCCCGCCTCGGCGGCGGTGGCCATGCCGAGGTTGATCATGCCGACCTGCGGGCCGTTGCCGTGGGCGATGATGACCTCGTTGCCCTGCGCGATCAGGTCGACGATGGGCTTTGCGGTCTCGGTGACGAGGGCGAGCTGCTCGTAAGGGGTGTTGCCCAGCGCGTTGCCGCCCAGGGCGATGACGATTCTTTTGCTCATGATGACTATCTCTCCTTGATTTTTTAAAAACTCTCTTCTCTCAAAAGCGGCTAACAAAAGCGGCTAACAAAAGCGGCTAACAAAAGCGGCTAACAAAAGCGGCTGACAAAAGCGGCTGACCCGCCTTTTTACATATGAAATGCGCTTTAGAACATCTTGCGCTCTTCGCCGGACTTATCCATCTCCATCAGCGCGCGGACGGGGTCTTTGACCTGCGCGAGGAACATCATTGCGGCGATGATATACGGCTTGTAGGAAGCCTGCTTGTACAGAGGCACGATGTAACGGTCGAACACGCTGTTGTCGACCTCGCCCTCAGGGCAGGAAAGACCGGTGATGTCGGCGGGCAGGCAGTGGAGATAGAGCGCCTTGCCGTCCTTGGTGAGCTTCATCATCTCTTCGGTGCAGGCCCAGTCCTTGTGCTCGGCGTTCTGCGCGAGCAGCTTTTTCTCCAGCTCGTCGATGCCGTCCTTGTCGCCAGCCTGATAGAGCTTCGTGCGCTCCTCCATGGCCTTGAACGGCGCCCAGGACTTGGGATAGACGATGTCGGCGTCCTTGAAGGCTTCCTTCATGTCGTTGCACTTCTTGAAGCTGCCGCCGGTGGCCGCCGCGTTCTTCTTGGCGATCTCCTCGACCTCGGGCATGACCTCGTAGCCTTCGGGGTGAGCGAGGGTAACATCCATACCGAAGCGGGTGAAGAGGCCGATAACGCCCTGCGGGACGGAGAGGGGCTTGCCGTAGCTCGGGGAATAGGCCCATGTCATGGCGACCTTCTTGCCCTTGAGGTTCTCCACGCCGCCGAAGTAGTGGATGATGTGGAGCATATCGGCCATGCACTGCGTCGGGTGGTCGACGTCGCACTGGAGGTTCACAAGCGTCGGGCGCTGTTCAAGGATGCCGTCGCGGTAGCCCTCTTCGAGCGCGTCCATGAAGGTCTTCTGATACTTGTGGCCCTCGCCGATGAACATATCGTCGCGAATGCCGATGACGTCGGCCATGAACGAGACCATGTTCGCCGTCTCGCGCACGGTCTCGCCGTGTGCGATCTGGGACTTCTTTTCATCGAGCACCTGCTCCTCAAGACCCAGCAGGTTGCACGCGGAGGCAAACGAGAAGCGCGTGCGCGTGGAGTTGTCGCGGAAGATCGAAATGCCGAGGCCGGAATTGAAGATCTTCGTGTTCTTGTTGCGCTCGCGCAGGTCGCGCAGCGCGTCGGCCACGGTGAAGACCGCGTCGATCTCCTCGTCGCTCTTGTCCCACGTCCAGTAGAAGTCGCTCTTGTACATGTTATTGATGTGCAGAGTCTCAAGGTGGCGTGCCAGTTCAACAGTCTTGCTCATAGATAATTTTCTCCTTTATTTTATAGTATATTAAAAATCGTTTGAAATATTTGCGCCGCGCACGGCGCAAATGATCTTGATCCGTTTTTTTGCCGCGACATGCGCGTGGCAAAAAACACTTCTCACGCAGCGCGCGTCGAGCCAAAGGCGAGGCGCGAAGCGGAGTGCAGCCTCTTAATATCAAATGACGGGCGAAGCACGTTATTTGATATTATTGCCCGTTAACTCCTGACGGAAGGAGGTGGCAGAGCCGTCCTTGTTCTCGGGCTTGTAGAGACCGGGGACAGCCGCGTACAGCGCCGCGCAGGTGACGAGGTCCTGCTTCCAGGTGATCTCGTTGGGCGCGTGGGCCTGAGATTCAGCGCCGGGGCCGAAGCCGACGCAGGGGATGCCGTAGCGGCCCTGAATAGAGACGCCGTTCGTGGAGAACGTCCACTTGTCAGTTAAGGGACGGCCAGTGCGCGTGGACATGGCTTTTTCGTCCGCGCCGATGCGCTCGGTGCCCCAGAGAGCGTGGTGCGCGTCGACGAGCGCCTGCACGTGGGGCGCGGTCTCCTTGTTGATCCAGGTGGGGAAGAAAGCCTCGGTCTCGTAGACGTGGCCGGTCCAGGACGGGCGGTCGTACATGTACATGGAGACCTTGATATCCTTGGCGTACTTCTTGCACGCGGGCAGGTCTTCAATCTCCTTCAGGCAGGACTGATAGGTCTCGCCTGCGGTCATGCGGCGGTCGATGGAGATCGAGCAGCTGTCGGCGACGGCGCAGCGGGAGGGAGAGGTGAAGAAGATCTGGCTCGTGGTGCAGGTGCCGCGGCCAAGGAAGCGTGCATCCTCCCAATGCTCAGGATTATACTTTGGATCGAGCATCTTGACAAGGCCTTTGATCTCCTTGTCATCAGCGGCGTCGTTCTCGTTGAGGTCGCGTACGTTCAGAATGACCTCGGCCATCTTGTGGATGGCGTTGTCGCCGCGCTCGGGGGCGGATCCGTGGCAGGAGACGCCGTGCATGTCGACGCGGATCTCCATGCGGCCACGGTGACCGCGGTAGATGCCGCCGTCGGTCGGCTCGGTGGAGATGACGAATTCGATCTGGTTTCTCGCGTCCTCGGGGCCCTTGAAGTATTCGTTGACGATGGACTGCCAGCACATGCCGTCGCAGTCCTCCTCCTGCACGGAGCCGACGACCATGATCTTGTAGCCCTCGGGAATGAGGCCGAGGTCCTTCATGATCTTCGTGCCGTAGGCCGCCGCAGCCATGCCGCCCTCCTGGTCGCTGCCGCCGCGGCCGTAGATGACCTTGTCATCCTCGTAGCCCTCGTACGGGTCGTGCGTCCAGTTTTCGCGGTTGCCGATGCCGACGGTGTCGATGTGGGAGTCGATGGCGATGATCTTGTCGCCCGAGCCCATCCAGCCGATGACGTTGCCGAGCGCGTCGAACTCGACCTTATCGTAACCGAGCTTCTTCATCTCCTCGGCGATGCGGTGGGCGACGCCCTTTTCCTCGCAGCTCTCGCTGGGGATGGCGATCATATCACGCAGGAAGCGGGTCATATCGGGGCCGTAGGCCTGTGCGGCTTTCTTGATGGCTTCGAAATCCATGGTAAAACCTCCGTTAAAAGTAATAGTATTTTCTATCGATCGGGGTCAATTTTCTGTTACACTGTCTTTATCATAGCATAAGAACGGCAGTTGTCAAACAAAAAATTTGCATTTCAAAAATTTTTTAAGAAAGTGATTGCAATTCGATCAATTTATGGTATTATAGGGATGAAAGAACATGCCCGTTCCGATGGAAAGCTGTGCAATTTGCACAGCAAAATAGGGCGGACGGGCGATCAGAGGAGGGATAGACCATAGAAGCCGCAACGCTGAAGACCCTGGAGCAGGTCGCAAAGGGCATCGCCGCGACCTTTGGCAGCCATTGCGAGGTGGTGATCCACGATGTGGGCGCCAAGCACCCCGAGCATTCCATCGTTGCCATCGAGAACGGCCACGTCACAGGCCGCAAGGTGGGCGACGGCGCGTCGCACGTTGTTTTAGAGCAGGTGCGTCAGGCCGACGCGCAGCCAAGCGACCACTTGAGCTACCTCACCAAAACGCCGGACGGGAAGATCCTCAAGTCCTCTACCATGTATATCCGCGGCAGGAGCGGCAAGGTCGCCGCAATCCTCGGCATCAATTACGACATTTCCTCGCTCCTGATGGTCGAGGATGCGGTGCACGAGTTGATCGACACAAAGGATAAGACGCAGGGCGAGCCGGAAAAGATCGTGAACGTCAACGACCTTTTGGATGAGCTCATCGCCCAGTCGGTCGCGCTTGTCGGTAAACCCGTCGCGCTGATGAACAAGGAAGATAAGATGCGCGCCATCGGTTTTTTGAGCCAGAACGGAGCATTCCTCGTCACAAAGTCCGGAGACAAGATCGCAAAATACTTCGGCATATCCAAATACACACTATATTCTTATATTGACAAACAACAGGAGGAGAAGTGAACCATGGGCAAGATCGATTTGACCATCAACAAGACCGGCCTGCAGCACAACATTGAGAAGGCCAAGGAAAACAACGTTATCATCCCGACCATCGCGCAGATGCAGCATCCTGAGACCATCCCTGAGAAAATTCAGGAAAAGCTCAAGACTGTCGGCCTTTGGGACGTCAACCCGCTGAACCTCTTCCGCATCACGTGGAAGAACGAAGCCAAGGAGACCGGCGGCCTCTATCAGGCCGTGCCGAATTATGTTGAAATTCCGTCCGAGCTCTCTGGCGTTCCCTGCCGCATCCTCGCCATGGCGGGCAAGTGGTTCCCCACGGGCTGCCACAAGGTCGGCGCTTCGTTCGGCTGCCTCGCCCCGCGCCTCGTCACCGGCCAGTTCGACGCGACGTATCATCACGCCGTGTGGCCCTCCACCGGTAACTACTGCCGCGGCGGCGCGTTCAACTCGAAGCTCCTCGCCGTCGACTCCGTCGCCATTCTCCCCGCGGAGATGAGCAAGGAGCGCTTCGACTGGCTCTCCAAGATTGCCGGTCAGGTCATTGCGACGCCGGGCTGCGAGTCCAACGTCAAGGAGATTTTCGACAAGACCTGGGAGCTCAAGCAGGACCCCAGCATGATGATCTTCAACCAGTTTGAAGAGATGGGCAACCCGCTGTGGCACTACAATGTCACGGGCTACGCCCTTGCAGACCTCTTCGAGGCCGTGAAGAAGCCCGGCCAGCGTCTCGCGGGCGCGTGCTTCACATCCGGTTCCGCCGGTACGATGAGCGCGGGCGACCTCCTCAAGGAACGTTATCCAGGCATGAAGCTCGGCGTGGGCGAAGCGCTCCAGTGCCCGACGATCCTGAATAACGGCTTCGGCGGCCACCGCATTGAGGGCATCGGCGACAAGCACATCCCCTGGATCCACAACGTGAAGAACACTGACATGGCCATCGCCATCGACGATGAGGATTCCCAGCGTTTGCTGCGCCTTTTCAACACGGCAGAGGGTAAGAAGTACCTCAAAGAAGAGCTCAAGCTCTCCGACGAGCTCATCGAAAAGCTCACCTGGCTCGGCATCTCCGGCATCGCAAACGTCCTGTGCTGCATCAAGATGGCCAAGTACTATGAGCTGACCGAGGACGATGTCGTCTGCACCGTTCTGACCGACTCCGCTGTGATGTACGGCAGCCGCATTGAGGAGCTCAACGAGAAGCACGGCGCCTACAGCGAAGAGGAAGCCCGCCTTGACCACAACCTGCACATGCTCGGCCTGAAGACCGACAGCATGATGGAGCTGACGTACGAGGACCGCAAGCGCATCCACAACCTCAAGTACTACACCTGGGTCGAGCAGCAGGCGCGCGACGTCAAGGACCTCAACGCCCTCTGGTACGACACCAAGGGCACGTGGGACGCTGTCCACGCGCAGGCGAAGGAGCTCGACGAGCTTATCAACGAGTTCAACGAGGCCACCGGCCTTCTCAAAGCGCTCTAAGAGCGCGAAAGGGGAGCAGGAACCCCTTGCTCCAAACCCTGTTAGGATGATAAAAGGGGGTATCTCGAAGAGATGCCCCCTTTTTATACCCCTCAAAGGGGGACGCGCCCTGCGGGCGCGGGGAAAGCAGCGCCGCAGGCGCTGCACGAATGCGACCCCCATTTTCTTTCCCGAGAAAGAAAACGGGCGTCGCCCGTCCAAAAGAAAGGCGTTTAGATTGGCAGTCTCAGGCTTGAATGACCTTTGTGCCTCCGGAATGCGACTTCCTGCGCGCGGCGTTGCCGCGTTAGCATTGCGATACGACTTGCCTCTGCTCCTATCATCCGCTGTTGCGCAGCCGTTGGCGGCTCTGACGCCTTACGGATGCGGCACACCCCTTGCGGGTGCCGCTCTGCCCATCTTGTAGAAGTGCGCAGTAATTCCCGTCTACCGCCAGTCTCCACAATGCGGTGAGCGAAGCAATGCCGCTATTTCGCAAGCAGTCTGCCGCCAAGCAAACGTCACTCGCGCCTCACGATAGTAAGGCGCGGTTGAGAGTTGTCACGAAACGCAGGGGTTCATGGCGAAGCCATGTACACCGCACCTGATTGCGCAGCGCGTGCAGCTCTTCAAGATAAAAACTGCCAATGTGCGGGGTCAAGGGGTAAGACCCCTTGCCTTTCTCTGGGGGTTCCAAAGGGGGTATTCTCTTTGGAAAGAGAATACCCCCTTTGTCTCGCGCCCCCCTGCGAATAGGGGGACAAAAAGCAGCAGCGCTTTCCCGCTGCAAAAACCCACCGCGCAGCGCGCGGACAATAAGGAGTTATTATGTTAAAAAACGTCAAATGCGCCCGCTGCGTCAAGTGCGGGAAAGAATACGAGGCCACGCCGAACCTCACGAACTGCTCGTGCGGCGGCATTCTCGACATCATCTATGACTACGACTACATCAAAAAGAACCTGACGAAGGAAACGCTCAAGTCCCGCCCGAACACAATGTGGCGCTACCGCGAGCTGCTGCCGGTGGAGGAAACAACGCCCGACACGCCGCTGCGCGTGGGCTGGAGCCCGCTCTACGAAGAGCCGCGCCTTGCAAAGCAGCTCGGCCTCAAAAAGCTCTGGGTCAAGGACGACGGACAGAACCCGACGGCGTCGCTCAAGGATCGCGCGTCCGCCATGGCGGTCGCCAAGGCGGGGGAGGCGGGCGCGAAGATCATCGCCTGCTCGTCCACGGGCAACGCCGCGAGCTCTCTTGCGGGCAACGCCGCGGCCGCGGGCCTCAAGACCTTCATCTTCGTTCCCGAGCGCGCGCCCAAGGGTAAGGTCGCGCAGCTGATGACCTTCGGCGCAAACGTGATCTCCGTCAAAGGCAACTATGAAGAGACGTTCGAGCTGTCGAAAAAGGCCATCGACAAGTGGGGCTGGTACAACCGCAACGCGGCCATCAACCCGTACCTCTCCGAGGGCAAGAAGACCGTTTCGATCGAGATCGCCGAGCAGCTCGACTGGAAGATGCCGGATTATCTCGCCATCTCCGTCGGCGACGGCTGCACCATCGCAGGCGTGTGGAAGGGCCTCAAGGACCTGTACGCCATCGGCTTTATCGACAAGCTCCCGCGCCTCATTTCCGCGCAGGCCGAGGGCTGCCACCCCATCAACCGAGCCATCGCGGAGAACAAGCCCTGGGAGCCGATGGAGGAGAACACGCTGGCCGACTCCATCGCCGTCGGCGTGCCGCGCAACGCGGACAAGGCGCTCATGGCGATCCGCGAGTCGAACGGCATCGTCGTGAACGTGACGGACGAGGAGATCATGGCGGCGCAAAAGCTGCTCGGCACGACCTGCGGCGTCTTCGGCGAGCCCGCGGGCGTCACTGGCACGGCGGCAGTCAAGAAGCTCTGCGAGCAGGGCGTGCTCGGTGAGAACGACACGGTCGTCTCCGTCGTGACGGGCAACGGCCTCAAGGATGTGGCCAACGCCATCAAGTTCTGCGGCGAGCCGATGAGCCTGCCGAACGACCTTGACCTGCTGGTCGAGGAATTCGACAAGCGCGGCATCAGGACCGAGGCGTAACAGAAAAAGAAAAGCCCCGTGAATCGCATGATCCGCGGGGCTCTTTTCATACAAAATACTTTTTGACAAATGGAATCTGGTGAAGCAGCGCTGAGACGAGGAACGACAGCGCGCCGATGATCAATGTCAGCAGGGGAACGGAGAAAAACACGTTGAGTGACAGCGTATTGAAGTGCAGAAAAATGTCGAACGATTCGATGAACAGCGGGTGTACGAGGTACGCGCCGAAGCTCCAGCGCGACAGCGCGCGAATGCACCTGTGACACTTTTCGCTTAAGTTCGGGAAGTTCAGATGCTCTTTGGCAAAGACGAACAGCCCCACGCAGACAAACAGTACATTGAGCGAATCGTAGCCGTAGAACAGCTCTGTTGCCGCGCCCTGCAAACGCGAGGCGAACGACGTCAGCACGACCGTGAGGACGAAGCCGAGCACACCGAGCGCGTAAAGCACACGCTTTGCGGTCAAGGAAAACTCCTTGCGGACCAAATAGTAACCGAGCACAAAGTAGGGGACGAAGCCGAGCGTGAAATGATAATAGAATTTGCCCGTGAGCGCCTTGAATTCAGCGCAGTACTGCCACGAGAGAAGCGACACGGCCGACGCGATCTGCGGCAGCAGGAACGTAAAGATGAGCGTGAGCAGTAGAAAATAGCGCAGGAGCTTTTCATCCCGCACGATGGGGCGAAGAAACGGTACGATCAGATACAGTCCCACGATCATAAAGAGGAACCACATGTGATAGTGACCGTTGAGAAACTGTTGCAAAATAAGGTTCGTCGGGCATCCCTCGAAGTTCACCATGAAGACGGCGTAGAGCGCCGACCAGAAGATGAACGCTGTGACAAGGCGCGACACGTTCTTTTTCAGAATGTGCCCGATGCTCTGCGAGCCGGAGAGAAACAGCGCGCCGCTGATCATCACAAAAACCGGAACAGCCCAGCGGACGGCACTGTCGTAAAGGTTGAAGGCTTGCCAGGCTCTTGAATAGACGTCCGTATCGGCCCAGTGCTGCGCGGACAGATGCAGCACGATGACGGCGAAAGTCGCCAGAATGCGCAGTACGTCAAAATACGCGATGCGCTGCGGTTGTGTCTGTTCCATACTTAACGTTCGACCGCCTTTTCAGGATCGGCGTTCTCTGCTGGTGCGGTCTCCTCGGCAGCGGGGGAGGCAGACTCATCCGCTGCGGGCTCTGCCGCGGCAGCTTCGGCCTCCTGCGCCTGCTGGGCGGCCATGGCCTCGGCGCGGCCTTCTTCGCGCGCCTGCTTTACGGCCTCCTCGCGGGTCTTTTCCGCCTTGGCGCGCTCCTTTTCGACCATGTGCTGAGCGTGCTTATTTTGCAGCTTGAACACCAGCCGCAGCACGAACACGAACACCACGATCGCAAGGCCGAGCCAGCTCCAGAACTTGAGCTCGAAGAGCGTCTTGACCGTCCAGTACTTCGCCTGCATGCCGAGGAAGCAGAACAGGATCGACACGGCCAGCGCCGCGCCGAACAGCAGCACCCACAGCACCGACTTGACGGCGCTGTGCTTACGCACGCGCAGGTGCGCGATCAAAAACAGCAGACTCAGCAGAAAAAACGCAGGGAACTGCGCAAATAAAATTTCCCTCAGATCCATATCTTACCTCACAGTGCGCATTTGCCGCGCTTCAAGTATTCGCCCATCTTGCCGCCGACGACCTTGCCGCCGTCCACCTGCAGCTGACCGCGCAGGTAGACCTTCGACACGCCGCCATTCGTGCGGAAGCCCTCGAACGGCGTGTAGCCCGCCTTGGAGAGCATGTCCGCGCCGTGGAGCACGTGGCTCGCGCCGGGATCGTAGACGACGATGTCGGCGTCGCTGCCCGCAGCGATGACGCCCTTGCGGGGGTAGAGACCGTAGAGCTTGGCGGGATTTTCGCTCAGCGCGCGGCAGACGCCGCCGAGCGAGAGCTTATTTTCATTGATGGCCACAGTGTAGACGACCTCGCCACGCGTTTCGACGCCGGGAAGACCGCCGGGGATCTTCGTAAAGTCGTCGCGGCCCATGTCCTTCTGCTCGAGCGTGAACGAGCAGTGGTCGGTCGAGATGGTCTGCACCTCGCCGCGGCGCAGCGCCTTCCAGAGCGCTTCACTGTCTTCCTGCGAGCGGATCGGCGGCGCGCAGACGTAGCGCGCGGCGGAGGAAAAGTCGGGATCGTAGTAAACGCCGTCGTCGAGCGCCAGATACTGCGGGCAGGTCTCGACATACACGGTCTGTCCGCGGCGGCGCGCCGCGGCAATCTCGTCAAGAGAAGCACGGTTCGTCGTGTGGACGATGATGACGGGCGCGTCGGCCGCCTGCGCGATGCGCAGCAGACGCGAAACAGCCTCGGCCTCTAAATAGTCGGGGCGGGAGATCGGGTGCGACACGACGTCCGCGCCCAAACCGCTCGCCTTGAGTTCGGCGATGCGCGCGTCGATGACGCCCGCGTTCTCACAGTGGACGCCCGCGATGCCGCCGCGGACCTTGAGCGCTTTCAGCGCGCGGTAGACCGCGCCGTCGCCGATCATCATGGCGGGGTAGGTGAGGTACATCTTGAAAGACGTGATACCGGCGTCGAACATCGCGTCGAGCTCAGACTCGATGCTCTCGTTCCAGTCGTCGATGGTCATATGGAAGCCGTAGTCGCAGTAGCATTTGCCGTCAGCCTTTTTATGCCAGAGATCAAGCCCATAGGCAAGGGATTCCCCTTTATTGGGGCAGGCAAAGTCGATGACCGTCGTCGTGCCGCCGCGGATGGCGCTTTTGCTGCCGCTTTCAAAGTCGTCGGCCGTCGTGGTGTTGCACACATCGAGATCGAAGTGCGTGTGCGCGTCGATAAAGCCGGGGAAGAGCATGCAGCCCGTCACGTCGACGACCTCGCTCTGCGCAGCGAGCTCGGGCGGGATGTGGCCGAGCATTTCGACCTTTTCCCCATCGATGAGCACGTCGGCGCGGCGGCAGCCGCGGCCGCTGACGACATAGCCGCCTCGAAGCAGTGTTTTCATGGAAGAACCCTCCTTTGAAAAAATACCGTTCCAAATTAGCAAAAGCATAGCATACTTTTTACCTGATTTCCATAGAGTTTGGAAAAAATGTGAGAAGCGCCAAGATTTTTGCCGCAAATTCGGAACAATGCCGTATTGAGAAAGTAGCAGACATACGATACAATAAAATCATACCACATTCCGCTTTTATTTGTACAAAAAGCGAACTTTTGGCGCGCAGACCAACTGAGAGATGTGAAAAGGAGCTGCGTGTCACGAAGAGCGGACAGAGAAAAAGCGGAGTGAAAAAATTGAGGAGGAAAACACTATGCGTAAGTTCCTATCCGTTCTGCTCGCAATGGCGATGGTTCTCAGCCTAACTGTGACCGGCTTTGCGATCGAGGACACGGCAACTACAAGAGAGCCCGAAGTCATGACCGAAGAAGCGACGATGGCGGGCAAGACCGTGATCCTGCACACCAACGATGTGCACGGCGCGATCGCCGGCTACGCCTACATCACCGCGCTCAAGGCCGATTATGAGGCCAAGGGCGCCGAGGTCATCCTCGTTGATGCGGGCGACTACAGCCAGGGCACGAGCTATGTCAGCGTGACCAAGGGCCTTGACGCCATCGAAATGATGAACGCCGCCGGTTACGATGTCGTCACGCTCGGCAATCATGAGTTCGACTACGGTTACACACAACTCAAGGACAACATGACCAAGGCCAAATTCAAGGTCCTCTGCGCCGATGTGTTCAACGCTGACGGTACCCCCATCTTCGATGCCAACTACACTTACACCACTAAGTCCGGCGTGAAGATCGGCTTCTTCGGCATGGAGACGCCTGAGACCCAGACCAAGGCCAACCCCACCAAGATCAAGGGCCTGACCTTTGCGACGAATGACGCCTTCACCAAGGCCGCCGCCGATCAGGTCGAGGCGCTCAAGGATGCGGACGTTGTCATCTGCCTTGCGCACCTTGGTGTTGACGGTGAGTCCAAGCCCTACCGCTCCACCGATCTGTATGCTGCCGTCAAGGGCATCGACTTCATCATCGACGGTCACTCCCACACCGTGATGACCAAGGGCGAGAACGGCGAGCCCATCCAGTCCACCGGCACCGCATTCGCCAACATCGGCGTGATCGTCATCGACGACGCCACCAAGAAGATCGAGAGCAACTCCCTCTTCGAGATCAAGGAAGACACTGCCAAGGACGCGACCGTGGCTGCCGCCGCGCAGAAGATCATTGACCGTATCGACAAGGAGTACGGCGCGGTCTTTGCCAAGAGCGAAGTAGTGCTCAACGGCGCGAAGGCCCCCAACGGCAACCGCGACAGCGAGACCAACAACGGCGACCTGATCACCGATGCGATGGTCTGGAAGATCCTGCAGGATAAGGAATCCCTGACGGTTGACGCGGACCATGTGGTCGCCGTCACCAACGGCGGCGGTATCCGTAAGGCCATCAACCCCGGCGATGTGACCAAGAAGAACATCAATGAGGTTCTGCCCTTCGGCAACACGGTCGTTACGATCTACATTACCGGCGCTGAGCTGCTCGAGGCGCTTGAAGCCTCCACCTACTGCACGCCCGATGCGATCGGCGGCTTCCCGCAGGTTTCCGGCATCAACTACACCATCTCCACGGCGGTCGCCTATGACGCCAATGCCGAGACCTATCCCGCTTCCACCTACTATGGTCCCAAGTCCATCAACCGCGTGACCATCAACAGCATCAACGGCAAGGAGTTCAAGGCCGATGACACCTATGCGGTCATCACCAACGACTTCTGCGGCGGCGGCGGCGACACCTACTATGCTTTCGCTGCAGCTACGGCCAAGTTTGATACCGGCATTCCTCTGGATGAGGTCGTGATGGAGTACATCACCGCCGAGCTCAAGGGCGTCATCGGCAAGCAGTATGCCGCGCCGCAGGGCCGCATCCTGATGAATCCGTTTGCCGACGTCAAGGCTTCCTCCTGGTTCGGCAAGTATGTCATCGACCTTTACAATGACGGCATCATCAACGGCACCTCCGCCACCACCTATGCGCCCAACAACACCCTGACCTGGGCTGCCGCGCTCAAGCTCCTGCTTGTCAGCAACGGCGATCTCAAGGCTGCGGACGCCACCGGCGCCGACTGGAGCAAGAACGCCATCGCCAAGGCTGCGGAGCTGGGTCTTGTTGCCGCCGATCTCGACGGTGCGAAGGCCATCTCCCGTCTCGAGTTCTGCCAGGTCGCTGCCAAGCTCAACAAGCTTGCCGAGTCCAAGACCGAGAGCAAGTTCACCGACTGCACCGACGGTTACGTGATGGCGCTCGTCGACGCGAAGGTCATCAGCGGTATGACCGAGACCACCTTCGAGCCTGCCGCGTCCCTGACCCGCGCGCAGATCGCCAAGATCCTCTATCAGCTCACCCTGATCGAGAAGTAAGGCAAAATATAAACGCAAAAAGAGCGCTGCTTAGGCAGCGCTCTTTTTTGCTTACAATAAGGAAGAGGGAGCCGGTGCATCGCACCGGCTCCCTCATTTTTCGTTTTGCTTACAGGTAGAGATAGCTGTACTTATCGCGCACAGTGAGGATCAACGCCTCAAGTTCGACGGGAAGATCGTTGTCGCAGGAAGCCAAGTCGTATTCCTTCACGCCGTCCTCGTAGCGCAGGCGGACCATGTCGTCCTCCTCGAAGAGCACGCCGTAGTTTTCGCTCTCGTCCATGTCCTCACGCGTATCAAAAAGGGTGAACTTATCGTGGCAGGGTTCGCTTGCGTAGGGGCAGAACTGCGTGCAGTTGCCGCATTCGTTGCACATCTTGTCGACATGGACGATCTCGTGCGAGCCGTCGGCCATCTTGATGACGACATTCGCGCGGTTCGGGCAGGAATCGACGCAGTTTTCACACACGGTGGAGCACTGTAAGCAGCGCTCGCCGTCGCAGACACACTTACTGGCCATCGAGAGGATACCCTTCTTGGCCTGCGCGTCGAACTCGGTCACATCGGCCTCGGCAGGGATGTCGTAGATGTGCGGGTGACCGACGACGATCTCGGCAAAGCGCGCGGCGTCGGCAATGCCTTCGACCACGGTGGCAGGGCCGCGGTGCGCGTCGCCCGCGCAGTACACGCCGGGGACGTTCGTCTCGAACGCGGGACCCTTGCGCTCCATCTCAATGCCGTTTGCGGCCATCAGCTCAGCGTCGACCTGCTCGCCCACGGCGGAGATGACCATGTCGCAGGGGATGGTGAACTGCTCGCCGGATTTGACGGGGCTGCGGCGGCCGCTCTCGTCCGGCTCGCCGAGGATCATCTTATCGCACAGGAGTTTGCCGCGGCTCTGTTTGACGGGCGCGGCCAGCTCGACGAATTCGACGCCTTCGTCGATGGCGAGCTGTAACTCATGCTCGTCGGCGGGCATGAATTTCTTCGTGCGGCGGTAGAGGATGGTCGCATGCGCGCCCATGCGCTTTGCAACGCGCGCGGCGTCCATCGCGGTGTTGCCCGCGCCGACAACGACGATGTTGCCGCTCAGGCAGGGCTTGACCTGCTTTTTCATGCGCTTCATCCACTCGATGACGCCCTGCACGTTGCCTTCAATGTCGAGCTTGCCGGGCTTCCACGCGCCGGTGGCCATCAGGATGTGCGTGTAGCCCATCTTCTTGAGCTGTTCGACGGACGGAGCAGGCTTGCCGAGCTTGACCTCGACGCCGTAGCGCTCCATGAGCGCGATGTCCTTGTCGATGGCCTCGTCGCTGATGCGGAAGGCGGGGATGACGTAGCGCGGCACGCCGCCGAGTTTGCGCTCGCGCTCAAAGATCGTGGTGGGAACACCCTCGCGGCCAAGGAAGTACGCCGCGGCGATACCGGTCGGGCCGCCGCCGACGATGGCAACCTTTTTATCCTCGACCGGCTCAGGCATACGGAGGGAGGCCATCAAGGTGTTGTAGCCCTTTTCCGCGGCAAGAAGCTTCGTCTCGCGGATGTGGACGGATTCCTCATAGAAGTTGCGCGAGCACTTGCCCTGGCAGCGGTGCGCGCAGATGGTGCCGGTGATAAACGGCAGGGCGTTCTTCTCGGTGATGAGCTTCAGTGCTGGGCCGTAGAGCCCCTTGTGGCAGAGCTCAAGGTATTCGGGAATGTCCTGCTCGATGGGGCAGCCGCCCTTGCAGGGCGCGGTAAAGCAGTCGAGCAGCGGCACCTGTTCATCTTTTTTGCGCGAGGGGAGCGGCTTGATGGCCTTGAGGTGGTGGAAGTCGTGCAGCGCGGAGGCGGCAAGGTCGGAGATCGCGGCAGGGTCGTTGCCGGAAAATGCGCGGTAGGGCATATCCTCGACCTTTTCGACCATCTGGTGCAGGCGGTTGTAGCCGCCGGGCTTCAAGATGGTGGTGGCGACGGTGATGGGCCAGATGCCGGCGGCAAAGAGCTTGTCACAGTTGAAGTAGTCCGCGCCGCCTGCGAACGAAATGCGCATCTTGCCGCCAAACTGGCGGGAGATGCGATTGCACATCTCAATCGTCAGTGGGAAGAGGCTGCGGCCGGACATGTACATTTCCTCGTTGGGAAGCTCGCCGCGCGTCGTGTCGACGGGGAAGGTGTTGGAGAGCTTGAGGCCGAATTCGAGGTCCTGCTTGTCCGCAAGCTTTTGCAGCCGCTCGAACATCGGCACGGCGTCCTCCCACTGGAGGTCCTCGTTGAAGTGGTGCTCATCGAAGACGATGTAGTCATAGCCCATGGAATCGAGAATGCTGCGCGCGGTCTTGTAGCCGAGGATCGTCGGGTTGCACTTGACGAAGGTGTGCAGGTGCTTTTCCTTGAGAAGATAGCTTGCGATGCGTTCGATCTCCTGCGGCGGGCAGCCGTGGAGCGTGGAGAGCGTAACGGAGCGGGAAACATTGGGGGAGATCGAGGCGATGAAGTCCTTTTCCTCGGGGAAGAGCTCGGTCAGGACTTTTTTACATTCCTTGAACTGCGCGGTCTTGCCCGCGTCCATCATGTTGTTGATATAGGTGTTGACCTTGCGGCCCTTGATGCCGTCCAGGTCGTAGCCGACGGACATATTGAACACGAACCCGTCGGGATCGCCGAAGCCGTAGACCTTGCTCATGACCTTGAGCGCGCACCAGGCCTTGATGTACTCGTCCTGCGCCTGCTGCACGGTCAGCTCGGTCGACCACTCCTGGTTGTAGCCCTCGTCAGCGGCGAGGATACAGGGGCGGGGAACACAGGCGGCAAGCTCCGCGCCGTCCATTTTCTGCACGGTCTTGACCTCGAAAAAGCGCGCGCCGGCGGCATAGGCCGCGATGATATTCTGCGCAAGCTGGCTGTTGGGGCCGGCGGCGGGGCCAAACGGTGTTTCAATGCGCTCGCCAAAGATCGGCAGGCTCTTGCCGCTTGCGTGATAGTGCTTATGAACGCCGAACACATCGCCGCACTGCGCGTATTCGCTCGTCACCCAGTTCATCAGAGAGTCGAACGGAATGGGATACATTTTTTCAGACATAAGGGGGTGCTCCTTTCGTTTGAATGCCGCAAAGGCGGCGGGAAAAGTGGAGGCGCGGGCCTCCGATGGGCCGCGGATACTGCGGCGGGAAGTCAAAGGGGCCATTCTCTTTGCAAAAGAGAATGGCCCCTTTGGAACCCCAAGAGAGAATTATGGGGGTGCGCGGGGTGAATTGCTCTTTTGCAAGAAATGATGGCGCTTGAATCGTTACGATTTGGGCTGCTTCTGTCTCCACTGTCGCTGGCTGGATGTAGATGACGGCCTCTGCCGTTGGAAGCAGGGGACTGTCAATGAATCATTTTTTGTGACGACATAGAGGCTATCTGGAGGATTTATGTTCTAAGAATTCTTTGAATCTTATCCAATCGTTATAGTGAACCTGAGCGTGTCCTTTAGGAGACTTACGCCCGATACGTTCAAAATATTGAATCAGCAATTCTTTGGCGTGCTCCATTGATGTATCACTTCGAAAGATTTCTTCAAACGGGATGCCAATGTCGTGCCGATAGGAGTAGAAAACCTCGCTTGCCATGTGGCGCGGATGAGAATAGTTGTAATTTGCTGTTAAGTATTGAGCAAATTCTTCCTGTAATTCCGGAATAGCCATATGAAACTCCTAATCAATATTTTCTGTGATTTAAGTCGCCCCAGAGTTTCTTGGCGGCTTCAAGAATGTGCGCATTTTCGGCTTCTTCGTCGATGCCGACGAGCTCGCGGTCGAGCATGAGAGTCTTGCCGGCGGCGATGGTGGTTTGGCACTGGCGGCCCGTCATGCCGAAGATCATGTGGCCGTCGATATTCTCGTCGGAGAACGGGGTGAACGGCTTATAGTCCATGACGATGATGTCCGCTGCCGCGCCGGGCTTCAGCACGCCGAGCGTGTCGGGGAAGTATTTTTCACCGATCTTCGCGTTATTCTTGAAGAGCATGTCCGTGACCTCGCACCAGCCGACGTTCGGCAGGCAGTTCTGGCTGCGCTGGGAGCAGAGGGCGACCTTGAGGGACTCGAGCATATCGTTCGTGTAGGCGTCGGTGCCCATGCCGAGGAGGATGCCGCGCTTGTGGAGTTGGAGGACGGGGCAGATGCCGATGGCGTTGCCCATGTTGGATTCCGGATTGTTCACGACCATCGTGCCGGTCTCCTTGATGATCTCCATTTCGGCGGCGTTGACGTGGATGCAGTGGCCGAGGATGGTCTTGGGACCGAGAATGCCGTGATCCTGCAAGCGCTGGACGGGGCGGCGGCCATAGTTCTGGAGGGAGTCGTACACATCGTTCATGCCCTCGGACACGTGGATGTGATAGCCCGTGCGGCCGTTGTTGGCCGCGACCATGCGGTCGAAGGTCTTATCGGAGATCGTGAACAGCGCGTGGCCGCCGAACATTGCCGCGAGCATCGGGTCCTTATTCTTTTCGCATTCGGTGATAAAATCGGCGTTCTCCTGAATGGCCTGTAAGCACTTCTCCTCGCCGTCGCGGTCTGAGACCTCATAGCACAGGCAGGAGCGAAGGCCCAGGCGCTTGCTCTCCTCGGCAATCGTGTGGAGCGTGCCGGGGATCTCACCGTAAGAGGCGTGATGGTCGAAGATCGTCGTCACGCCCTGCTTGATGGAGTCGATGTAAAGCGCGGCGGCGGAGGCGCGCGTGCCGTCCATCATCAGGTGGCGGTCGATGGCCCACCATGTGCCGTCAAGGACTTCGTAGAAGTTCGTCGGGTTGTTGCCGACGATGGAAAGGCCGCGGGCGAGGGCAGAGTAGATATGCGTGTGCGCGTTGATGAACGCGGGCATGATGACGCCGCCCCTGGCGTCAATGATCTCGGCACCGGGATATTTTGCGCGCAGCGCCGCCTCTTCGCCGACTTCGACGATCTTCGTCCCCTCAAAGGCGACGGCGCCGTGCTCGTAATACCCCTGCGCGCTCGCGTCGCGGGTGATGAGACGACCGTTGGTGATAAGTTTCATAAGTTTGCTCCTCCTTTTTCTTTTGCCTTTTCCCCGCCGCGAAAGCGGCACCGCAAGGGGAAAGAAAAAGCGCTCCTCACACAGACCTTATCATCTCCCCGAAAGGGGAGACCGTACAGCCCGTGCGCGAAGCACTACGTTGCAGCTACCAAACGGTAATTTAGTTTGTAAAAATATTTTACAGGAATCGCGAACAAAATGCACGTTTTTTTCGTCTAAACTGACGTAGAAAATAAAAACGTAATTTTGTGCAATCCGTGGAAAGATAAAAAGATGCCCCGCAGCGGCCGTGTAAGCCCCGTCAAAACCTGCACCATTCTGGACAGGTGGGTCGCCTCTGTCCGGCTTTATTGCTTCCAACGTCCAGCCGCAAAAGGCAGCCGGGAGGCCTGCAAACCACCGGAGCGTACCGGCGTCCCTTATGACGAAATGTGGGTTTAAAAAGAACTTATCACGCACCCCGCAGGGCATGTTCAGTTTATCTCAGTTTTCGGAAAAAATCCGTCGCAATCGAAGTTTTACTCTTCGTCGGAAAGGATCTGCTCCATGAAGAGGTCGTAGACCTTGTCGATCTCCTCTTCGTCGTCAATGGTGACAAGGAACTCCTCGCCGTTTTCCATCTGGCTTTTGAGGATCACGAGACCGTATTCCTCTTCGTTTTCCTCGTCCTCACTGTCCTCTTCGACCACGGGGAAGAAGGCCATATACGTCGTGCCGTTATGCTCGAGCGCGTCGACGTATTCCAGCTCTATATCGTTGCCCTCGTCATCGGTCAGCGTGACGAAATTGGGGCCGAACTCATCGTTCATGGGGGAACACCTCCTGAAAGTTTGTGTTCGCATTATACCGCACCTTGCGGCAAAATGCAAGACAAGATACGTACCACTTGACAGCCGTGCTATACTATATTCTGTATCACTATTGAAAATCAGCTATGCGCTCGCGCGCATATTTCTATCGCAAAGGAGGAGGCGCTTTATGGAAGAAAACCGCGCAGAAAACCAGACGCCCCGAAGACAGCACACCCAGCACCCCACGCATCAGGCACACAAGAAGAAAAAGTCCGGCACGGCCAAGCGGGTCATCGGCACCATCTTAGCCATCGGACTCACGACCTGCCTGATGTTTTTCGCCATCTTCATGGTCTACGTGCACACGTCGCTCGATCTGAATGTGGACATCTCGGCCTACACGCTCAAGCAGAGCTCGACAGTCTACTATCAGGATAAAACAAGCGGGGAGTGGGTGGAGCTCACGAAGCTTCATGGTGAAGAGAACCGAACGCTCGTCAGCATCGACGACATCCCCAAGCATGTGCAGGAGGCGCTGATCTCCATCGAGGACGAGCGCTTCTACAGCCACCACGGCGTGGACTGGAAGAGCACGGCTAAGGCCATTCTCGGTAAGCTTACCGGCACGTCGACCCGCGGCGGCTCGACGATCACCCAGCAGGTCATTAAAAACACGACCGGCGAGAATGAGGTGACCATCAAGCGCAAGGTGGCAGAGATCTTCCGCGCGCTGCGGCTCGAGAAGAACTACTCAAAGGAGGAAATTCTCGAGACGTATTTCAACAAGGTTTATTTTGGTAACGGCTGCTACGGCATCGAGGCCGCGGCCGAGGGCTACTTCGGCAAGACCGTAGGCGAGCTGAGCATCGCCGAGGCGGCGTCCATCGTCGGCATCACGCAGTTCCCCTATAAATACGACCCTGCGCGCGGCGACTGGTACCGCGAGCAGAACAAGGAGCGCCAGCTCACCGTTCTTTATAAGATGCACGAGCTTGGCAAGATCAGTGACGAAGAGTATGAGCAGGCGCAGGCCGAGCCGCTCGTCTTCACCTGGGATGCGGACTTTGTCCCCTCCGCCAATGTGGCGAGCAGGGCGGACAGTGCGTCGAATACGACGTATGACTCCTACTTTGTCGAGCGTATGTTCAACGACATCATTGCCGATATGCACGAGCAGCTTGGCTACAACGAAAAAACGGCAAAGGATATGCTCTACACCGGCGGCTACTCGATCTACTGCACGGTCGATCCCGAGGTGCAGTCCATCGTGGAGAGCGTTTACGCCGACCGCAATAACCTGAACTACACCTCGTCCAAGGGCCAGCTGCTCCAGTCCGGCGCGACGATCATCGACAACACGACGGGCGACATCGTCGCCGTTGCGGGCCGTGTGGGCGAGCGCGAGGGCCGGTTTCTGCTCGACTATTCGACCGTTGTGCGTCAGTGCGGTTCTGCCATCAAGCCTTTGAGCGTTTACGCGCCCGCGCTGGACGCCGGCGTCATCACGCCCGCGAGCGTCATCGACGACTATCCCGTTGAAATGCTCGGCGGCAGTATTTGGCCGGTGAACGCCTACTCGGGCTACCGCAGCATTATGACGCTGCAAGACGCCATCCGCAATTCGTCCAACCCCACGGCGGTGCGCACGGCCATCAAGCTGACACTGCCCGCGTCGTATGCCTTTATGACCGAAAACTTAAGCTTCACGACGCTGACGAACGACGATATGACCGCGGCGGGCGCGCTCGCGCTCGGCGGCCTTTCCAAGGGCGTGACGACGCGCGAGATGGCCGCGGCCTACGCAACATTTGCCCGCGGCGGCGTTTACACCACGCCGAGAACGTATACCGAGGTGCTTGACCACAACGGCAACGTCATCCTTGAAAATAAGACCGAGTCCCACGTCGCGATGAATGAGAGCACCGCCTATGCGATGAACGAACTCCTGAAAAATGTCGTGCGCAACGGTACGGGTACGGGCGCGAACTTTTCCGGCATGACCATCGCCGGTAAGACCGGTTCGACCAACAGCAACAACGACCGTTACTTTGTCGGTTACACGCCGTATTACACGGCAGCGGTCTGGGTCGGCTACGACACGCCGACGCGCATCGTGGCGAGCGGCAACCCCGCGGCCACGCTGTGGAAGACGTTTATGAGCAAGGTCCACGCGGGCCTTCCGAACAAGGACTTTGAAGTCAGCAGCGCCGACATGGCCAGCGTGACCGTCTGCACGCAGACGGGACTTCTGGCCTCGGCCGGCTGTCCCTCGCAGACTGTCAAGGTCGCAAAGAGCTATGCGCCCTCGCTGAGCTGCGACGGACACATCAGCGTAACCGTCTGCGCCGATTCCGGCATGCTCGCCTCCGACTACTGCCCGAATGTTACGACGGCCTATGTGCTCGATCTGAGCCAGCCGAACGTCAGCAGCGGTTGGGGCTACAAGCGCGAGCTTCTCACGACGCCGCTGAGCGCCGCGCTTCAGGCAACGTATCAGGCACAGCTCGAAGAAGGGCTCATTTCGTCGATCCCTGCAGGCGAACCGGTGCGCACGAACAGCGGCACAGTGCAGCTATACAGCGATTTGATGTACAGCGGCGTGTGCACGACGCACACAACGCCGCTGGAGCCCACGCCGGACCCGGATGCACCGGATGACGGCAGCGGCACGACGCCGGGCGGTGATGCCACCACTGGCGGCGACAGCGGCACACAGACGCCGTCTGACAACACCGGCACGGCGGGAGACAGCGCATCCGGCGATGTCGGAGACAACGGCCAGTTCCTCAACTGGCTGCTCAACAACGGCGGCACAGGCCGGTAAAAAACAATAAAAAAGAGAACGGTTTTCACCGTTCTCTTTTTTATGCGGCAGCTTCCGCTTTTGCGTTTCGAATCTGCGCGAACAGCAGCAGGAGGAAGGGAAAGAGCACCATCCCTGCCACGCCGAATGTGCAGTAGCCGAGGTACATCGCAAAAAGCGACGCGACCGGCGGCAGCCCCGCCTGCGCGGAGAGAAGCTTGGGCTCGAGCGTGTTGCGCGTGATGAGCGTGCAGAGGTAGAGCGCGAGGAGCACGATGGCCTTGGGCGGGAAGCCGAACAGCAGCGTGAAGACCGCCCACGGCACGAGCGCCGTGCCCGTGCCGAAGACCGGCAGCGCGTCGAGCAGTGTGATGAGAAAGGCGAGCAGCAGGGAATAGCTCTGGCGCATGAGGAGAAAGCCGATAAGAAGCTCTGAAAACGTGATGAGCGACAGCGTTGCCTGCGCGCGCAGCCACCGCGCAAGCGAGCGCATTACGCCGCCGCGAAAGAGCCGCAGCTTTGCCATCGCTTCTTCCGGCACGGCGTGTTCGAGTGCCGCGCAGAGCTCGGGGTACGACGCGGAGGTGAAGAAGATCGCAAGCACGCCCGTCGCGATGGCGAGCATGCCGCCCGGCAGCGCCGCGGCGGCAGAGCCGAGCCACGCCATCGCGCGCGAAGACAGCGAGCGCAGCAGGCTGTCCGCGTCCGTGACGGCCCTGAAAAGCTGCTCGTGCAGATAGCTGCTGAGCCATTCGGGACTCGACGCGCTGAACTGCTCCAATCGGGAGAGCAGATCGTCCGCTGCGGCGGGGATCGCGTCGAAAAACGCGGGCGCGGCGGCGAGCAGCGCGTTCGTCTGAGAAAGCAGCGTAGACCACAGGAGCGACAGCAGCCCGCCGAGCAGAAACAGCAGCGTCAGCGTCAGGATCAGCGCGGAAAAGCCACGTTGAAAGTGAAATTTCCGCCGCAGATACAAAACGACCGGTTCCAGCAGCGCCGCGACGAGCAGCGCGAGCAGAAACGGCAAACACCACGGCAGCACATAGCGAAAGCAGACATAAAAGAGAGATGCACCCATGAAAAGCGCGAGCGATAAAGTGAGGAAGCGTCTCAGCCGTTCTTCATTCAAATTTTGCAGACCTCCCACCGAAAAAAGTGTTGCAATATGCGTTAAGATATGCTAAAATCCTGCCATATAAAGACAGATGACCGCGAAGGAGAAACATTATGGCGCCTGCAACGAAATTTTATTTGGTCTCGGCAGAGGCCCTTCCGGAAATTTTTATCAAGGTGGCGGAGGCGAAGCGCATGCTCCAGTCCGGCGAGGTGCGCACCGCGGGCGACGCCGCCCGCACCGTCGGCATCAGCCGCAGCGCATTTTATAAGTACCGCGATGCGGTGCGCCCCTTCAACGACATGAAGACCGGCCGCATCATCACGTTCTACACGATGCTCAAGAACAACCCCGGCGTATTGTCCAACGTCCTTTCTATTTTTGCCGGTTCGGGCGCGAATATTCTGACCATCAACCAGAGTATTCCCACCAACGGCTGTGCCGCGGTGACGATCTCGGCCGAGACGTCCGAAATGCAGGAGTCGATCGAGGAGATGATGGCGCGGGCGCTTGCGCTCGATGGCGTGGTGCGCTTCGATATCCTCGCGGCCTGAGTCACGCGGGCTTGTACAAGTTCATACGATGGATTGGCAGCGGCTGAGATGAACGCTGTCAATCCATTTTTTGTTGGAAGTGGTTCTTATGAGCCTGATCGTACAGAAGTTCGGCGGCAGCTCCGTGCGCGACTATGCGCATCTTCTGCGCATGGCGCGCATCGTCAAATCGCGGGTGGACGAAGGCGACGACGTGGTCGTCGTTCTCTCCGCGCAGGGCGACACGACGGACGGCCTGCTGCAAAAGGCAAAGGAGATCAGCGAGCGGCCTTCGCCGCGCGAGCTCGACATGCTGCTCTCCGCGGGCGAGCAGATGAGCGCCGCGCTCGGCGCGATGACGCTGCGGTCCATCGGCGTGGAGGCGGTATCCCTCTGCGCATGGCAGATCCCCATCGAAACGGACGGTACACATGGGAACGCGGAGATCGAGCTGATCGACACCGCGCGTATCCGGAAGGAGCTGGCCGAGGGCTATGTTGTGGTCGCGGCGGGCTTTCAGGGCGTCGACGAGCGGGGCGACATCACGACGCTCGGACGCGGCGGCTCGGACACGAGTGCAGTGGCGCTCGCCGCGGCGCTGAAGGCCGCTGAGCTTGTCATCTACACAGACGTGGACGGGATATTTTCCTCTGACCCGCGCATCTGCCAAAACGCTGTGCGGCGCGAGGTGATCTCGTATGACGACATGCTGCTGCTCGCACAGAAAGGCGCACAGGTGCTGCATGACCGCAGCGTGGCGCTCGCGCAGGCGGGCGGCGTGCCCATCACCGTGCGCTCGTGCAGGGAAGGCGGCGCGGGCAGCATCGTTTGCGAAACGGATGAAGACGCAAGCGTCGTCGGCGTGACGCAGAAAAAGAGCGGGCGGAGCCGCCTTGCGGCCATCACGGCGGTCGGCGGCGCGCTGCCGAGCATCGAGAAAGAGAAGATAGCCGTCACGGCGCTCGAACGGGCGGAGATCACCGTCTTCGCCGTTGCGGCGGGGGAGCGGTTCATGAGCTTTTACGTCCTGCGCGACGACGCAGAGCGCGCCTTGCAGCTCGTGCACGACGCGCTGATCGCCGCGAAAGAATGAAAAAAGACCCGTTGGAGCATCCAACGGGTCTTGCCTTTTGCAAGCTGCTTATTCTTCGGCGTAGCGCTTTTTCGCCTTTTCGATCTTGGTCGAATAGCGGTCCTCTTCAGAGAAGATGCAGCCGCAGTATTTCTGCATGTAGAGGCCCATCTCGCGCGCCTTGGCCTGCCCCTCGCGAAAACCGGGGCGGAAGTCACGGTAGTAGAATTCGACGCCGTACTTCTTGCCCATCGTCTCGCCCACAGCCTTTAAGAGCTCGTGGTTCTGATACGGAGAGATGAGCAGGGACGATGTGAACGCGTCGTAGCCGTGGTCGGCGGCGTATTTGGCCGCCGTGCCGAGGCGGATGGTGTAGCAGTGCGCGCAGCGGTGGTCGATATCCGCACTCACGGCGCGGACAAAGTCGCGCAGGCCGTAATCCTCTAAAATATGCACTTCTACATACTCTTTTTCCCCGTATTCGAGCAGCGTGCGGCGGCGAGCGTCATACTCCGTCCAGGGGTGAATGTTCGGGTTGAACCAGAGTGACGTGGGCTCGATCCCGTCGGCGCGCAGCGTGTCCACGCAGTAGACCGAGCAGGGGGCGCAGCAGGAGTGCAGCAGCAGTTTATCCATCAAAAAAGACCAGCTTTCCTTGTGTCGTTTCTGCCAGCATACCACAAGCGCGCGGCAAAGTCCACGGGAAAAGAAAATTAAGCGAATGGCGCAGGATCGTTCACGATTTATACATTGACTATTCAATCGAATGCGTAGTATAATACATTGATTATTATGAGCAAGTATGCCCATGCGGCAAAGGAGAAAATGTATGTGGATCGCGGACGGTTGGGAAGATTATGAGCTGCTGGACTGCGGCGGCGGAGAAAAGCTCGAACGCTGGGGAAAGCAAATTCTGGTGCGGCCTGACCCTCAGGCGATCTGGGAGACGCCGCGCACGAACCGCGGCTGGCGCAACGCGCAGGGCCGCTATTACCGCTCGTCCTCGGGCGGCGGACATTGGGACAAGGAGAAGCTGCCCGAGAGCTGGACGGTAAATTACAAGGATCTCAAATTCCAGGTCAAGCCCATGAATTTTAAGCACACGGGCCTGTTCCCCGAGCAGGCCGTCAACTGGGATTTTGCGCGCGAGAAGATCAAAAACGCGGGTCGGCCCGTCCGCGTGCTGAACCTCTTCGCCTACACCGGCGGCGCGACGGTCGCGTGCGCGGCGGCAGGCGCTCAGGTCTGCCACGTGGATGCGGCAAAGGGCATGGTCAACTGGGCGCGCGAGAACGCGCGTGTCAGCGGCCTTTCCGATGCGCCGGTGCGCTGGATCATCGACGACTGCGCGAAATTTGTCGAGCGTGAGATCCGCCGCGGCAAGGTGTATGACGCCATCATCATGGACCCGCCGAGCTACGGCCGCGGCCCCGGAGGAGAGGTCTGGAAGTTGGAGGACAATCTTTTCCCGTTCGTGAAGCTCTGCGCGCAGGTCTTATCGGACAAGCCGCTTTTTGTCATCATCAACTCGTATACGACGGGGCTCGCTCCCTCGGTGCTCGGCTACATGCTGCACCTGCTCGTTGCGGAAAAGTACGGCGGCAAGGTCACGTGGGACGAGCTGGGCCTGCCCGTGACGGAGACGGGGCTCGCGCTGCCCTGCGGCGCGACGGGCCGCTGGTTCTCGGAATAAAGGAATCCGCCGCTTTGCGGCGATGAATCCCCGAAGGCTCTTTCGGGATAACGATTAAGGAACGCAACTTTTATGGAAATGATCAAGACCCAAGACCTGGCCTTCACCTATCCGGGCACGGAAGACCAGGTGAACACCCGCGCGCTGCGCGGGGTGGATGTGACCATCGAGCGCGGCAGCTTTGTCGTGATCCTCGGCCACAACGGCAGCGGAAAATCGACGCTTGCCAAGACCTTCAACGCAGTCCTGCTGCCAAGCGGCGGCAAGGTCTATGTCGAGGGCATGGACACGATGGACGAATCGCTCCTGCTCGAAATTCGCAGGCGCGTGGGCATGGTGTTCCAGAATCCGGACAACCAGATCGTGGCGAATGTCGTCGAAGAGGATGTCGCGTTCGCTCCCGAGAATTTGGGCGTGCCGAGCGCCGAGATCAGAAAGCGCGTGGACGACGCGCTCGAGGCCGTCGGCATGACGCAGTTTGTCAAGCACGCGCCGCATCTGCTCTCCGGCGGACAGAAGCAGCGCATCGCCATCGCGGGTGTGCTGGCGATGAAACCCGAGTGCATCGTGCTCGACGAGGCGACCGCCATGCTCGACCCCATCGGCCGGCGCGAGGTGCTCGCAGCCGTCGAAAAGCTCAACCGCGAGCAGGGCATCACGGTCGTCCTCATCACCCACCACATGAACGAAGCCGAGCACGCCGACCGCGTGATCGTGATGAACGACGGCCTTGTCGTCATGGACGGAAAGCCGCGCGAGGTTTTCACCCGCAAAAAGGAGCTGGAGGACATCGGCCTTGCCGTGCCGGACACGGTCTCGCTGCTCTTTTCCCTGCGCGAGGCGGGGATGGACGTCCCCGTGGATGCCATCACCGTAGAGGAATGCGCAGACGCCATTGCGAAAAATTTTACCTAAGAGGACTGTAACCTTGGAAGAGATCATTCGTGTAGAAAACCTGACGCACACCTACGGGGAGGGCACGCCGTTCTGCCGCAGTGCGGTGCAGGATATGTCGCTCGCGATCTATCGCGGCGAATTTTTGGGCATCATCGGCCACACGGGCAGCGGCAAGTCGACGCTGATCCAGCACTTGAACGGCCTGCTCAAGCCGACCTCCGGCCGGATACTTCTCGGTGGAGAAGACATCTGGTCGGACCCGAAGAAAATTCGGAACGTAAGATTCCGCGTGGGCCTCGTGTTCCAGTATCCGGAATACCAGCTTTTTGAAGAGACTGTTTACCGCGATATCGCGTTCGGCCCGACGAACATGGGCTTATCCAAAGACGAGATCGACCGCCGCGTGCGTGAATCCGCGCACTTTGCGGGGCTTACCGACGATCTGCTGGAAAAATCGCCGTTCGCCCTCTCCGGCGGACAGAAGCGCCGCGTGGCCATCGCGGGCGTTATTGCGATGGAGCCCGAGGTGCTCGTGCTCGACGAGCCGAGCGCGGGCCTTGACCCGCAGGGCAGGGAAGAGCTGCTTTCAAACATCCGCGAATTCCACCGCGCGCGCGGCACGACCGTCGTGCTCGTGAGCCACAGCATGGAGGAGATCGCGAAAAACGTCGACCGTATCGTTGTCCTGTCGGACAGCCATGTGCTCATGAGCGGCACGCCGCGCGAGGTCTTCGCCCGCGGCGACGAGCTGATGACCGCGGGCCTCGACGTACCGCAGGTCACGCGCGTCGCGATGGCGCTGCGCGATAAAGGCATTGCCATCAACCCCGCCGTTTACACCGTCGATGAGCTCAGCAAAGAGCTTGTCGCGCTCAAGAGAGGGGGCGGCAAAAAATGCTGAAGGATATCACGCTCGGCCAGTTTTTCCCGGGCGACACGCTCGCCCATAAGCTCGACCCGCGCACAAAGCTCCTCGTCACGGTGCTCTACGTCGTGGCGCTCTTTACGGCGAAGAGCTACATTGCCTACGGCGTTCTCATTCTGACGCTGATCGTCGCCGTGCGCATCTCGCGCGTGGGCGCGAAGGCGCTTTTCAAGGGATTAAAGCCGGTGCTGTTCATTATCGCGTTCACGGCGCTTTTGAACCTCTTTTACACCCCCGGCACGGAGCTGTGCCATTTTTGGATCTTCCGCATTACGATCGAGGGTGTGCGCGCCGCCATCACGATGATGCTGCGCATCACGCTTTTGATCATGGGAACGTTCCTGCTCACGTATACGACCTCTCCCATCCGCCTGACGGACGGTCTGGAGAGCCTGCTGGGCCCGCTCAAGAAGATCAAGGTCCCTGTGCATGAGCTCGCGATGATGATGTCGATCGCGCTTCGCTTCATCCCAACGCTCATCGAAGAGACGGATAAGATCATGTCCGCGCAGAAGGCGCGCGGCGCCGACTTTGAGACCGGAAGCCTTATGCAGCGCGCCAAGGCGCTCGTGCCGCTGCTTGTGCCGCTGTTTGTCAGCGCGTTCCGCCGCGCCGACGAGCTGGCGACGGCCATGGAATGCCGCTGCTACCACGGCGACGAAGGCCGCACGAAGCTCAATGTGCTGCACTACCAGACGCGCGACTATCTGGTGCTCGGCTATTATGCCGTGCTCGTGGCCGCGGTCATCGCGCTGCGATAAGAAGAAAGGACGCTTTTATGCGAAACATCGCCCTCAAGCTCATGTATAACGGCACGGCCTATCACGGCTGGCAGGTGCAGAAGACGGTCTCAAGCGTCTGCGAGACGATGGAAAAGGGCCTCTCGAAGGTCTGCGGCGGGAACGTCAAGCTCGTCGGCTGCGGCCGCACGGACGCGGGCGTGCACGCCGAGCGCTACATCGCCAATTTCCATACCGAGTCGCGCATTCCAGTCGAGCGCCTGCCGTTTGCCATCAACACGCACACGCCGGAGGATATCGTCGTGCGCGAGGCGCTTGAGGTGGCGGAGGATTTCAACGCGATCCTCTCGTGTCAAAAAAAGGAATACACCTATCGCATCTATAATTCCCGCATCAAAAACCCGTTCTATGTCAACAGGGCTTACTTTTACCCCAAGCACCTCGACGAAGAGGTGATGGACCGCGCGGCGCGCGCCTTTGAGGGCACGCATGATTTCCGCGCCGTCCGCTCTGTCGGCACGGAGACGAAGACCACCGTGCGCACCGTGCACTACTGCCGCGTGTCGCGCTCGGGTGATCTTTTGGAACTCAAGGTCTGTGCGGACGGGTTCCTGTATAACATGGTACGGGCGATCACCGGCACGGTGCTCTACGCCGCCGAGGGGAAGCTCACGCCAGAGGATATCCCCGAGATCCTGGCCTCCGGCGACCGCTCGCTCGCCGGCCCTACGGTGCCGCCGGGCGGACTGTACATGACGAGACTTTGGTATGAGGATGAACGGCTCAATGAATGATCTCAAAGAGGAAAAGGGAACACGCGAGGAGCTGAGGCGCTCGCAGGCGGCCCCGCGCCGCTCCGGCGGCGGGCTCAAGCGGGCGCTGATGGTGATTCTGGCGCTTGTGGTCGTGCTGGCCGTGGTCGTCGCCGCGGCGTGGAAGGACCTGAGCAGCCTTGACAGTGTGCGCCGCCTTTTCTCCTACAATAAGGTCACGCAGGATGAGCAGGGCAAGGTGGAGATGTACTCGTTCAGCAACGACCGCAGCAACACCTTTGCGCTTCTCGGCGACCATCTGATCGTCGCTTCGACGACGGGCGTGTCGATCTACAGCAGCAGCGGCAGCGTGGTGGACAGCATGAGTGTGAAGCTTACGAATCCCGCCATCGCTGTCGGCGGCCAGACCGCCGCGGTCTATGATATCGGCGGGCAGACGCTTCTTATTTACTCTGCAAGCGGCCTTGTGCGCGATATGAGCGGCGAGTGCAGCGGCAATATTTTGTCGGTCAGCGTCAATTCCTCGGACTATCTGGCGCTCAACGCCGAAAAGAGCGGCTACAAGTCTGCTGTTACGGTGTACGACGCTTCGGGCGAGAAGACGTTTGCCTTCAACTCCTCGGAGCACTATGTCATCGACGCGGTCGTCATGCGCGACTGCAAGCGCATGGCGGCGGTGACGCTCGGCGAGTCGGACGGCACATTCGCCGACACGGTGAGCATCTATTCCCTCGGCAGCGATAAAGCGGACTCGGTCAACACACTCACGGGCTCGCTCCTGCTATCGCTCGACAGCGTGGCCGGTACGCTCTCGTGCCTGACGGACGAGAGCTTGACGCTCTTTTCATCGGACGGTACGCTTTCCGGCAGCTATCGCTACGAATACCCGTATCTGCGCGGTTCGAGCATGGACGGCGACAACTACGCGGCGCTGCTGCTGAGCCGCTACCGCTCGGGCAGCACCACGAAGCTCGTGACTGTCTCGTCCGACGGTACAGAGATGGCAAGTCTCGACAGCAGTCAGGAGGTTCTGTCCATGTCCGCGGCGGGGAAGTATATCGCCGTGCTGTACAGCGACAGTCTGGTGCTCTACACGCCGCAGCTGCAGGAATACGCGCGGCTGGACGCCACGGAGTACGCGCGCTCTGTCATCATGCGCGAGGATGGTACGGCGGTGCTGATCGGCTCGTCGTCCGCCTGGCTTTATATTCCGTAATTTCTGTAAAACGCTAAAAATGTTACAATTTATGACTTGAAAGGAGCGCGGGAAACGTGAATAATGGTCTTATGATCGATGCAGTCTTCGCGCTCGTGCTCATTTTAAGCGTCGTGTTCGGCGCCAAGCGGGGGCTGTTCCGCAGCTTCATGGCGCTGGCGGCGATCGTGCTCGCGCTGATCGGCGCGTCGCTCCTGACCGACGCTTTGACCGAGCCCGTGACCGACATGCTGATGCCGCGCCTTGAAAAGAGCGTGGAGGAGTGGTTTGATACCGAATCGCAGACACCGCAGGGGGATGTCCCGCAGATCGAGAGGGAGACCCCGGCGGAGAGCGACGCCTCGGGTGAAACGCCAAACGGCGACGCCGCGCAGGACGCGGAAAACGTTCGGCAGGACGATTCGCCGCTTGCGGTGACAGGCCTTCTCAAAAAGCTGCTGCGCTTCGATTTCGACGGCGCGGTGCGTCAGTCGCTTCGAAATGCCGCGCGCGACGCAGCGCTTGCCGCCGTAAGGACGCTGCTCGGCAGCGTGGTGAGGACACTCGTGTTCGTGCTGTGTTTTTTGGTGCTCACGCTGCTGCTCCGCTTAGTGACGGGAGGCATTGACAAGGTGTTAGACTTGCCAGTGCTGAACGCGCTCAACACCATCGGCGGCGGCGCGCTGGGCTTGATCGAGGGCGCACTTTTGCTGTTTCTCGTCTGCGATGTCGCACCGAAGCTCGGCGTCAAGGCCTTTGCCGACTACGAGGGCACGTATCTGTTATTGTTTTTTATGAGTCATACTCCGCGCGGGCTTGTCGCCGCGCTGTTACCCTGATCTTTACCCCAAGGAGGAAATACTATGCAGCCGCAACTTTGTTCCAGATGTAAAAAGAATATCGCCGTTGTGTTCATCACCCGTCAGGAAAACGGGCAGAACGTCAACGAAGGACTTTGCCTCAAGTGCGCGAAAAATCTCGGACTGCCGCAGGTGGACGAGATGATGCGCCGCATGGGAATCACGGATGAGGACCTTGACAATATCTCCAATGAAATGATGGGCGCCTTCGGCGGCGTGGAAAACCTCGAAGGTCTGACCGACGCCGACGATCCGGACGCCGATAACGAGGACGAGGACGGCAAGACCGCCACATTCCCGTTCCTGAGCCGCTTTTTCGGCGGAAATCCCGCCGCGAACGACGCACAAAATGGCAACGAGGCCGAGCAGACGCAGAGCCCGCGCAGCAACAAGAAGGTCGAAAAGGGGAGCAAGCACAAATTCCTCGACTCCTACTGCATCAATCTCTCCCAGCGCGCACGCGACGGCAAGCTCGACGCGGTCGTCGGCCGCGAGGAGGAGATCGAACGCGTCATCCAGATTTTGAACCGCCGCCAGAAGAACAACCCCTGCCTGATCGGTGAGCCGGGCGTCGGCAAGACGGCCATTGCCGAGGGCCTCGCCCAGCGCATCGTCGCGGGCGACGTGCCGTTCAAGCTGAGAAGCAAGGAGGTTTATCTTCTTGACCTCACCGCGCTCGTCGCGGGCACGCAGTTCCGCGGCCAGTTCGAGAGCCGCATGAAGGGCCTCATCGAGGAGATCCGCAAGATGGGCAACGTCATCCTTGTCATCGACGAAGTGCACAACATCGTCGGCGCGGGCGACGCCGAGGGCAGCATGAACGCCGCCAACATCTTGAAGCCTGCGCTCTCCCGAGGCGAAATTCAGGTCATCGGCGCGACGACGTTCACCGAGTATCGCAAGCACATTGAAAAGGACACCGCGCTCGAGCGCCGCTTCCAGCCGGTCACGGTCAACGAGCCGAACATGGAGGACACGCTCAAGATTTTGAAGGGCATCGCCCACTACTATGAGCAGTTCCACGGTGTCAAAATTCCCGAGGGCATCCTGCGTCAGGCAGTGCTGCTATCCGAGCGCTACATCACCGACCGTTTCCTGCCCGACAAGGCCATCGACCTCATCGACGAGGCATGCTCGGATCTGAACCTGCACGACAAGAACATCAACCGCCGCATGGAGCTGCGCCGCGAGATCGAGGATTACGACAAAGAGCGCGAACTGTTGCAGGGCGCGGAGGAGCCTGATTTTGAGCGCCTCGCCGAGCTCAAGAGCCTCACCATGAAGGCGCAGGAGGAGCTTGACGCGCTCTGCGCGCAGGGTGACCCGCAGCTCACGATGGACAACCTCGCCCGCGTGATCGAGCTCTGGACGAAGATTCCCGCCTCGCGTATCCGTGAAGACGAGTTCCGCCGTCTGAGCGAGCTTGACAAGCGCTTAAAAGAGCACATTGTCGGTCAGGACGAGGCCATCGAGGCCGTCGCCGCGGCGATACGCCGCAACCGCGTGGGCATCTCGCCCAAGCACAAGCCGGTGAGCTTCATCTTTGTCGGCCCCACGGGCGTCGGCAAGACCGAGCTTGTCAAGCAGCTGGCGCAGGACCTCTTCAACTCGCCCGATGCGCTGATCCGTTTCGACATGTCCGAGTTTATGGAAAAGCACTCGGTCTCCCGCATCGTCGGCTCGCCCCCGGGCTATGTCGGCTATGATGAAGCCGGCCAACTGACCGAAAAGATCCGCCGCAAGCCCTACGCCGTCATCCTTTTCGACGAGATCGAAAAGGCGCATCCCGACGTGATGAACGTCCTGCTGCAAATTCTCGACGACGGCGAGATCACCGACTCCCACGGCCGCAAGGTCAATTTTGAAAACACCGTCATCGTGATGACGTCCAACGCGGGCAGCGAGCGCAAGGAGGGCACTGTCGGCTTCGGCCACACGGTGAACGAGCAGAACCGCGACCGCGCTATGAAGGCGCTCGGCGAGTTCCTGCGCCCCGAATTCCTGAACCGTGTGGACGAGGTCATCTGCTTCAACCGCCTTGACGAGAAGAACTTCGCCGGCATCGCCCATATCATGCTCGATGAGCTGCAAAAGAGCCTTGAGGACAAGGGCCTGCACTTTACGTGGGACGAGGATGTTGAGGACTACCTCGTCAAGAAGTCCTACTCCGCGACCTACGGCGCGCGCAATCTGCGCCGCACCATTCAGAAAGAGCTCGAAGACGTCATGGCCGCGCAGATCATCGACTCCTACGAGCACCCCGTCACGCAGATCCATGCGTCGATGGAAGACGGCAAGCTCGTCGTCCGCAGCCTGTAAAAGAAAGGGGAGGGAGACCATGTTCCATCTGTTCCGCAAGGACATTGAAAAGCACTGCGCCTACTGCAAGAGCGGATCTGTCATCAACGAAGGACAGGTCATCTGCTCCCGCCGCGGAGTGGTCGACTCTGCTGACCACTGCCGTCACTTCTGCTACGATCCGCTCAAACGTGTGCCGCCGAGACCCGCCACGCTGCGCGACCAGTATACCTCCGAGGATTTTTCCCTGTAAGGCCGGGCAGCGCCCCGAACAATAAAGAAAGAAGGCCGATTCCCATGAACATTTCTCAGGTTTACGCAGTCTATTTCAGCGCCACCGGCAACACCAGAAAGGTGACCACCACGCTTGCAAATGCCCTTGCCGTCAGCTTCGACGTGCCGCTCGAGGTGCGCGATTTCACGCTGCCCGCCGCGCGCGAGGAAGCGTATGAGTTTGCCGCGGGCGACCTTGTCGTATTCGGTATGCCAACCTACGCGGGCAAGCTTCCAAATAAGCTGCTCGACTTTGTGAAGTCCGGCTTTCACGGAAACGGCGCGCTCGCCGTGCCGGTCGTGACGTTCGGCAACCGCAGTTTTGATAATTCGCTTGCCGAGCTCTGCGCCTGCCTCGAAGGGGACGGCTTCCACACCATCGGCGCGGGCGCCTTTGCCTGCCGCCACGCCTTTACCGACGTGCTTGCCAACGGCAGACCCGATTCCGACGATATGGCGGAGCTTGCAAAGCTCGGCTCCGCGGTCGTGGGCCGCATCGTGCGGATGACCGAGTATCCCGCGCCCGTCACGGTCGACGGTGACGCCGACGCGCCGTATTACCGCCCGCTGGGCCTCGATGGCGAACCGAAGGTGTTTCTGAAGGCGAAGCCCAAGACCGACCTCGACAAGTGTATCCGCTGCGGTGTGTGCGCCTCCCTCTGCCCGATGGGCTCGATCAATCCCGATGATGTCACCGAGGTCGTGGGCTTGTGCATCAAATGCCACTCCTGCGTGCGCAACTGCCCGATGGGTGCGAAGTATTTCGACGATCCCGCGTTCCTCTCGCACCGCGCGATGCTCGAACGCGACTACACGCGCAGAGCGGAGGACAAGATCTTCACGGCGTAAGAAGAAAGTACATAAAAAGGCTCTGTTTGGGAATCCCAAACGGAGCTTTTTTCATTCCTGAATGACGGAACGTTGCTGCCTTACTAACAAAATTTGGGAAGGGCGGGAAGCGGGGACAGCCACGCACGCATACGCTATGGAGAAAGCACCAATTTTGGGAGGGATCTTATGAAACCGGTGTACTTTTTCCTCGGCGCAAACAGCGAAGAGGGCTTTTTCTCGCTCTATGACCAGCTTTTGGGCGGTCGGCTCGACGATCTGATGATTCTGAAAGGCGGCCCGGGCTGCGGCAAGTCGACCTTCATGCGCCGCATGGGCGCGGCGATGGAGCGCGCGGGCGAGCGCGTCGTGTACATCAACTGCTCGGGCGACCCCGATTCACTCGACGCTGCGATCTTTCTGGACCGAAACGCTGCTATCGTGGACGGTACCAGCCCGCATGTGCTCGAGCCGACCTACGCGGTCGCGAGCGAACGCTATGTCGATCTGACACGCTTCTACGATGTGGACGCGGCTAAGGCACGCCGCGCGGAGATCGTCGCGCTGAGCGACGAATATCGCGCACACTACCGCAGCGCCTATCGTATCCTGCGCGCGATGGGTGAGGTGGAGAGCGAGCGCCGCGTGGCAATGCACGCGCAGATGGATTTTTCGAAGCTCCGCCGCCGCACCGACGGCATCCTCGCACGCGAGCTGCGCGGTGAGGGAGGCGGCAGCGGGCGCGTCGACCGCGCGTTTTTGGGCGGTGTGACGCATCGGGGCGAGATTTGCCGGTTCGACACCGTCGAAGCCCTCTGCCCGCGCATCTATGCCATCATCGACAGTGCAGGGCTGGGAAACGAAATGCTTGAGACCGTCGTGCAGGCGGCACAGGCGAAGCATTTCGACATCATCGCCTGCCCGAATCCAGACCGGCCGCGGGAGCTCCATCACGTATTGATCCCGGAAAAAGGGCTGGCGTTTATCACAACGAACGCGCGCAACCCGTACGACGGGAAGCCCTACCGCCGCCTGCGTCTCGACGCGATGGCGGAGGAGAAGCTTACGCGCGCGCAGAAGGCGAAGCTGCGCTTTACCCGCCGCGTGGAGGCGTCGCTCTTAGACGAGGCAGTGAGCGCGCTGTCGAATGCCAAGAAGGCGCACGACGCGCTGGAATCCGCATATCATCCCTGCGTGGATTTCGAGGGGGGCACTGCGCTCGCAGAGAAAGAAATTAAAAGACTATTAAAGCAATAGCGCTTTACAGATTCTTGCTGCCTGAAGGCAGCAATGGGATTCCCTGCGCCACACAGGGAATGCGGGAAAGGGGGCCATTCTCTCACGTGAGAGAATGGCCCCCTTTAGATCCCCCAAGAGAACGCAAGGGGCCCTGCCCCTTGACCCCGCACATTGGCAGTCAGGCACTTGAAGAACTGCTCAGCCTGCGGATTGCACTGCGGTGTACATGGCTTCGCCATGAACCCCTGCGTTTCGTTGCATGTTGCAACCGCGCCTTACTATCGTGAGGCGCGTGTGACGTTACCTCGGCGGCGGACAGCCTGCCGAATGCGGCATTGCTACGCTCGCCGCATTGATTAGCACTCCGGTAGACGGTGATTACTGCGCACTTCTATAAGATGGGCAGAGCGGCAGCGGATAGTAGGAGCAAGCCAAGTCGTATAGCAGAGGCCAACGCGGCTTCGCCGCGCTATGGGCAGTGCAATCGGCAAGCATTGCAGCTCTTCGAGCTGCTCGCTTGCAATGCGAATCCCTTTCTCTTGGGGGTCAAAGGGGGATATTCTCTTTCCGTGGAAAGAGAATATCCCCCTTAATCGTCCCCCTGCACGGTGCAGGGAAAACCCCGCCCTTTCGGGCGACTTTGATTCATTGTGCCATATCGGCACGAAAATAAACCGTTTGCTCTGGCAGCGATAAGATCAGCGTATACTCGCTGCTTTTCCCGCCCGCAGCGTCGGTGTATTCCGTGACGCCGACAAGCGCCGTACCGGTCTCGCTATCCAGCGTAAGATCATAGAGGACGTCGTTCGCATCGTGCTGGGTGAGGGTGTATGTGCCGCTTTGCGTGCTGCCGTCTGAATCCGTGACAGTCAGCGAGCCGTCCTGTGCGGCGCAGGTGAGGACGGAGAGGTCGAGCGGCTGTCCCGCGCTGTCGATGGCGTTTGCGTATGTCCAGTCGTGGCCCTCGATGGTCAGGCCGTCATCCGTTTTGCCGCAGCCGACAAGTAGAAAAATGAGCAGCAGCGGCAATAAAACTTTAATCTTGCCCGTCATGTGTTTTTCCTTTCCACCTTTTGATTTTCAATCCTATCAGCACACCAAGTCCCACGACAAAGAGCGACAGTGCGGCTAAAAACAGATGCGAAGGGAACCGGCCCATAACGTAGATGTCTGTCGCCATATCAACGCCGCCGACGATCGAAACATCCTCTGGAATAGGCGGTCCGGCAGTAAAATACTGTACGGCACATATGAGCAGTACCGGTACGCTGACGGCCAACAGCACCCATGCGCCAATGCGCAGGGCTTTTGCGCGCTTATCGCGTGTTTTCTCCGATATGCTTGCTGTACCCGGCAGGGGAGCGCTCCCCTCCGGCGTGCCGGTCAGCTCTGCGAGCGGAACACCGAAAAAGCCCGAGAGCGCGAAGAGGTTCGCCGTGCTCGGCAGCGACGAGCCGTCCTCCCACTTCGTCACGGCCTGCCGCGAGACCTCGAGTGCCTGCGCCAGCGCCTCCTGCGACAGCCCGCGCTCCTTTCGAAGCGTGCGGATACGCGCGCCGAGTTCGTTGTCCATGATCGTGCCTCCTTTGCCTTGATGGCGCTATCGTAGCAGTTTTTGGCGCAAAAGTCCACCAAGTATTCCGCTACTATCGGTAGCGAAACGGAAAAAGCCGCCCGAATGGGCGGCTTTTCACGCGTATTTACTTCTTGCGGCAGCTCAGCTCGCCGTTTTCGGCGTCGAGCACAAGCGTGCTGCCCGCGGCGAGGTCGCCGCGCAAAATCTCCTTGGCGATCAGCGTCTCCGCCGCGCTCTGGAGGTAGCGCTTGAGCGGACGCGCGCCGTAGATCGGGTCGAAGCCGCGCTCGATGATGAGGCTCTTGGCCGCATCCGTGACTTCGAGCCTCAGCGTCTTGTCGGCAAGGCGCTTCTTAAGACCTTCCATCAGGATGTCGATGATGCCGCTGAGGTTTTCCTTCGTGAGCGGCTTGAACATGATGATCTCGTCAAGACGGTTCAAAAACTCCGGACGGAACGCGCGGCGCAGCTCGCCCATGACGGCGGCGCGGGCGCTCTCGGAGATGCTGCCGTCCGGTTGGATGCCGTCGAGCAGCTCGGAAGAGCCGAGGTTCGAGGTCAGGATGATGATCGTGTTCTTAAAGTCCACCGTGCGGCCCTGCGAATCGGTGATGCGGCCGTCGTCGAGAATTTGCAGCAGGATGTTGAAGACGTCCGGGTGCGCCTTTTCGACCTCGTCGAACAGCACCACACTGTACGGCTTGCGGCGCACGGCCTCAGTGAGCTGGCCGCCCTCGTCATAGCCGACGTATCCCGGAGGGGCACCAATGAGACGCGAGACGGAGAATTTCTCCATGTACTCGGTCATGTCGATGCGCACGAGGTTATGTTCATCGTCGAACAGACAGTCGGCGAGAGACTTGGCAAGCTCTGTCTTGCCGACGCCCGTGGGACCGAGGAAGAGGAAGCTGCCGATCGGGCGGTTCGGGTCTGCGATGCCTGCACGCGAGCGCTGGATGGCCTCGGTGACGAGACGCACGGCCTCGTCCTGACCGACGACACGCTTGTGAATGATCTCGTCGAGGCGCAGCAACTTTTCGCGCTCACCCTCCATCAAGCGGCTGACGGGGATGCCCGTCCACTTGCCGACGATGTCGGCGATCTCGTTTTCGGTTACGGTGTCGTGCACCATGGAGTTGTCGCCCGTGTGCTTTTCGGCCGCGGCCTCGGCGTCCTTGAGCTGCTTTTCGAGGGCGGGGAGATCGGAGTACTTGAGCTTTGCGGCCTTTTCGTACTCGAGGTTCGCCTGCGCGCGCTCAATTTCGCCGTGCATCTGCTCGATCTGGCTCTTGAGCTGCTTCACGCTGTCCACGCCGCTCTTTTCCGCTTCCCAGCGGGACTTCATGGCGTTGAACTGTTCCTTTTCATCGGCAAGCTCTTTCTTGAGCTCCTCGAGACGGTCGCGGGAGAGCTGGTCGTCCTCTTTCTTGAGGGCCATCTCTTCGATCTCCTGCTGCATGATCTTGCGGCGCAGATCGTCGAGCTCTGCGGGCATCGAGTCGATCTCCGTGCGGATCATCGCGCAGGCCTCATCGACGAGGTCGATGGCCTTGTCGGGCAGGAAACGGTCGGTGATATAGCGGTCGGAGAGCGTCGCGGCGGCGACAAGCGCGTTGTCGTGGATGCGAACGCCGTGATAGATCTCATAGCGCTCCTTCAGGCCGCGCAGGATGGAAATGGTGTCCTCGACCGTCGGCTCGTTGACCATGACGGGCTGGAAGCGGCGCTCGAGGGCGGCGTCCTTTTCGATATACTGGCGGTACTCGTCGAGCGTGGTCGCGCCGATGCAGTGCAGCTCGCCGCGAGCCAGCATCGGCTTTAAGAGGTTGCCGGCATCCATGCTGCCCTCGGTCTTGCCCGCGCCGACGATGGTGTGCAGCTCATCAATGAAGAGGATGATCTTGCCGTCGGACTTCTTGACCTCGTTCAAAACGGCCTTTAAGCGCTCTTCAAACTCGCCGCGGTATTTCGCGCCCGCGATCAGTGCGCCCATGTCGAGCGAGAAGATCGTGCGGTCCTTGAGCCCTTCGGGCACATCGCCGCGCACGATACGCTGGGCAAGGCCCTCGGCGATGGCCGTCTTGCCGACGCCCGGCTCGCCGATGAGCACGGGGTTATTCTTTGTCTTACGCGAGAGGATGCGGATGACGTTACGAATTTCCGCGTCACGGCCGATGACGGGGTCAAGCTCCTTCGTGCGGGCGCGCTCGACGAGGTCCGTGCCGTACTTCTTGAGCGCGTCGTAGGAATCCTCGGGATTGTCGCTCGTCACGGGGGAGGTCTTGACCTTCGCAAGCTCATCGGAGAAGCGGCTTCTCGTGATGCCGTGGTCGGAGAGCAGCTGGCGCACGCTCTGCGAGCCCTCGGAGAAGATGGCGAGCATCAGGTGCTCAACGGAGAGATACTCGTCGTGCAGCTTTTCGGCGGTCTTTTCGGCAAGGTTCAGGATCTTGCCGACCTCGGGCGAGGCGTACACCTCGCCGCTGCCGCCGGAGATGCGGGGCAGATTGCGGATCAGCGTGTCGAGCTCGGAGAGTAAGCCGTCGCAATCGACGCCCATCTTACCGAACAGTGACCCAATCAGTCCGCCGTCCTGATCGAGCAGGGCATAGAGCAAATGTTCGGTCGTTACATACTGGTTGCCGTTTTCCTGCGCCATGTTCTGCGCGGTCTTGACGGCTTCCAAAGCCTTTTGCGTATATTTTTCAGCATTCATTCAAGTTCACCTCAAATTCGTGTTTTTTACAATTAAGTGATTAAATCAGCAGCGCTCTGCTTCGCAGATCGCCGCGGTAGGCCATTTCAACATCGCTCGCGGAGAGCGAGCCGTCGAGATAGCCCTTGAGCAGCCGGTCGAAGAGCTGGACATAAGCGCTGATCGCACCGGCGACATCATCGGCAGTCAGCGCCTTTCCGCGCGGCATCGCGAGCGGACGGACGAAGCGCCCGTCGTACAGCGCGCAGGAAATGGAGCTGCCGAGAAGCGGTGCGAGGCACTTGTCTTCGATTTGCACCCAGAGCCGGAAGAAGCTCGTCATTGCGGAGATCAGCGCCGCCGACTGCGTGCGGAACACGATGTTCAGCGTGCCCATCGTCTGGGCGTCGCCATTGCTCAGGTCGACCTCGTACTTGACCGTCGGGCGGTACTTGTACGATAAGCTCGACTTGAGCGACATCGTGGACGAGCCGGGGGCGAAGAACGGCACCAGCTCGCGCGTGGGCGTCATCAACTCTTCGATGGCCTCGAAAATATCGTTCCAGCGGCGCTCGGGCGTCGGCACGGAGACGTACTCGGCCAAAATCTGGTTGACGAGCGCCGAACGGTTCGTGCCCATCCGGTGGGCCAGCGCGTCGACCTCGCGCACCACATCATCTGACAGCGTCAGACTGTACAGGTTTTTTTTCATCATGCGCCTCCTTGGGGTTCTTTTTCTTTCTGGATGCTATCATAGCACGTGAACAAATTTTGTCAATAGATTTATATAAATATATTTACGAGTTATATGCGAATTTACACGGAGTTCATAATTGCGAAGGAAGCGGAAAAAGGGAAAAGCCGCAATGAATTTCACTGCGGCTTTTCCCTTTTGAGAGATATGAGAGATGAGAGAATAGCAAATTTACAGCAGGCCTTGGAGCAGGATGATGACGATCAGGATCGGCAGCACCCACTGGAAATAGGGCTTGAGCTTGGGCGAGAGCTTGATGCCCGTGCCCTTGTTGACCTCGGAGAGATACTTATCGAAGCCCCAGCCCCACTTCATGACGCAGAACAGCAGATACACGAGCGAGCCGATGGGCAGCAGGAGGTTGCTCACAAGGAAGTCCTCGCTGTCGAGCACGTCCTTGCCGAGAATGGGGTGGAAGTCGCTCCAGATGTTGTAGCCGAACACGCAGGGAAGACTCAGGAGCATCAGCATAAGGCCGTTGATGAAAACGGCCTTCTTGCGGCTCCAGCCGAAGGTATCCATGCAGACGGCGAGGATGTTTTCAAACACCGCCAGCACCGTGGACATGCTCGCGAACATCATGAAGAGGAAGAACAGCGTGCCCCAGAAGCGGCCGCCGGACATGTTGACGAACACCTGCGGCAGCGTGACAAAGAGGAGGGACGGGCCATTGTCGGGCGCTACGCCGTAGGAGAAGCACGCGGGGAAGATGATCGTGCCGGCCATGAGCGCAACGAAGGTGTCGAGCGCGCAGATGCGGATGGACTCACCGGCGAGGGTGTGATCGTCGGACATGTAGCTGCCGAAGATCTCCATCGCCGCAATGCCGAGCGAGAGGGTGAAGAAGGCCTGATTCATCGCATCGGTGATGAGGCTGCGCAGGCCGTTTTCGCGGATGGAATCGAGCGAGGGGAGCAGATAGAACTTCATGCCCTCTGCCGCGCCGGAGAGCGTCAGGCTGTGAACGGCGAGAATGAGGATGAGCGCGAGCAGCGCGATCATCATCACTTTGGACACGCGCTCAAGGCCCTTTTGCAGGCCGAACGAGCAGACGATGAAGCCGACGATGACGATAGCGACTGCTAAAATACCCATTTCGACTGGATCGGACAGCAGCTGGCCGAACACGGCGGACGCGTCCTCCGCGGGCATGCCGGAGTAGAACTTGCCGGTCAGGAACCTGCCAAAGTAGCTCACCATCCAGCCGGAAACCGTCGTGTAGTACATCATCAAGAGGTAGCAGCCGATCAGGCAGAACCAGCCGTGGATGTGCCACTTGGACTTGGGCTTTTCGAGCGTCTTGTAGGCGAGGATCGCGCTCTTGTGGCTCGCGCGGCCGACGGCCAGCTCCATCGTCAGCACGGGAACGCCCATGATGAGCAGGCACAGAATGTAAAAGAGAACAAAATAGCCGCCGCCGTTTTTGCCCGTCACATAGGGGAAGCGCCAGACATTGCCGATGCCGATGGCGCAGCCCGCGCTGACGAGCAGGAAGCCCAGACGGGAGCGGAACGATTCGCGTTTCATGTTGATCGACCTCATTTGTAAAAGATTTATGAACGATGTGCTTATCTTACCGCAGGAAGATGGGCTTTACAAGACCGATTATCGGATGATATAATAAGTAAAACTTATGTTATGAGGAAATGAGTACATGAATCGCAATCAGCTACGCTATTTTGTCTCCGCCGCGGAGCACCGGAGCTTCACAAAGGCGGCGGAGCAGTATTACATCTCGCAGACCGCGGTGACGCAGCAGATCCAGCAGCTTGAGCAGACGCTCGGCTGCGAGCTCTTCGACCGCAGCACACGCCCCGTAAGCCTGACGAGCGCGGGAAAGTCGTTCCTTTTGGACGCAAAAGCGATCTTAGAGCGCATGAGCCGCGCACAGGAACGCGTGCATGACGCGGCGACGGGCCTGACCGGCACGCTGCGCGTCGGCTACGTGCGCGGCTACGAGCGCAGCGACCTCTCGGTCCTGATGCGCCACTTCCACCAGAAGAACGGAAACGTGCTCATCACCTTCTACCGCTGCTCGACGGATGTGCTGGCCGCGGGGTTACTCCATCAGGAGTATGACATCGTCTTCACTTGGGACTCGACAAACCTGCGCACACAGGAGGGCGTCACGTTTCAGACGGTCGAAAAGGCTCGGCTCGTTGTCGCACTCTATGCGGGCCATCCGCTCACGCAGCGCCGCCAGCTCACGCGGCAAGAGCTGCGCGGGGAGAACATCTTATATATGTCGCCCGACGCCGCGCCCGATTCCTACGGCGACGCCTTTTTCATGCAGCGCTACGCCGAGGCGGGCTACAAGCCGAACATTCTCTTCCGCTCGGCGGACACCGAAAGCATCCTGATGATGGTCGCGGCGGAGGAGGGGATCTCACTCCTGCCCGACTACTGCACCGACCGCCTTTACAATGCCGACAACCTCGTCTTCGTCCCGCTCGTGGGCGAAGGGGAGGAGGAAGAGATCATCGCCGCCTGGCAGAGCGGCAACCAGAATCCCGCACTGGGACGGTTTTTGACAGAGCTCAATCAAAAAGACCCGCCTTACTGAGGCGGGTCTTTTTGGCGCAAGATCGCGTCAAGCGCTGGAAAATATTTCTTTACCGGGATCGGCAGACCTTCTGCATTGAGAAAGCAGTGGACGGATGTCGCGGTCGCGGCCAAAGCATTCGAAGAGTTGAGAATACTTTTCTTCGCCGGAGAGGTACTGGCAGAGATCACATTCCACTTTATCGAGAACGGCGCAGGGCGGCGAGTGAACAGGCAAAACAGAACGGTGTTCATAAAAAGGTCGCTGATTTACCATGAAGAAGGCGTTGATGCAAGTCGCTTTATATGCTATGCTTATCAGTAAGAAGTCGTTGGCAAACCGTGAGTTGTGGAGGTGAAAACAAATGAAGTATTTAGTTTTATTAGCAGGCTGTGGCCTCGGTGATGGTTCATGTATAGAAGAAGTAATTCTGACGTATGCAGCGCTTGATAAATATGGGTGTGATTACACTCCTGTCGCAGAAAATGTTTCCTTTCAGTCTGTTAACCACCTGACAGAACAGATGGCAGAAAAGCGGAATATCCTTATAGAAGCAGCCCGCATCGGCAGGGGACGCATTAAAGATATTCATGAGGTTGATTTTGCAGAATACGATGCATTGATCATACCCGGTGGAATTGGTTTATTGAACAATTATAGAGACTCCAATGTGATAAAAACGTGCGTCACACATTTTATTAGCGAAAAGAAACCTGTCGCTGCCATGTGTGCGGGAATCGACTTTCTCCGCCGCTTCTATGGAAGTAATCTATTGGCACGTGAGATAGAAGAACTAACTGCTGAAAAATTCTGTTTTGATGCTGAAAACAATGTTTATTACACGCCCGCTTTCAGAAAAACCAACAGTAGCTATACGACACTATTAGGTATCGATTCTATGATTTATGCGTTGAAACAGGCACAAACATTACGATGAAATCTGTTTTGTAGGTTTAATTATTGAACAGAATAACTTATATTCTGCCCGCTGACTATGCCGTATGTGCAATGCACGGCACGTCGCTTTGCATGAAAAAGGGCACACCATCCAGACGCTGTAAACGCCTGAAGGGTGTGCCCTCTATTTGTCGTTATTGGCTTAGTTCAGGAAGTCCTTGAGCTTCTTGCTGCGGCTGGGGTGACGGAGCTTGCGCAGCGCCTTGGCTTCGATCTGGCGGATGCGCTCGCGCGTGACGTTGAACTCCTTGCCGACCTCTTCGAGCGTGCGGGGACGGCCGTCCTCGATGCCGAAGCGCAGCTTCAAGACTTTCTCCTCACGCGGGGTGAGGGTGGAGAGCACGTCGACGAGCTGCTCCTGCAGCAGCGTGAACGACGCGGCCTCGCTCGGCTCGCTCGCACCCTCGTCGGGGATGAAGTCGCCAAGGTGGCTGTCTTCCTCTTCGCCGATCGGCGTTTCGAGGGAGACGGGCTCCTGCGCGATCTTCAGGATCTCGCGCACCTTGTCGACGGGCATGTCCATCTCGGCGGCGATCTCTTCGGGAGAGGGGTCGTGGCCGAGCTCCTGCAAGAGCTGACGGGACACGCGGATGACCTTGTTGATGGTCTCGACCATATGAACGGGGATACGGATGGTGCGCGCCTGGTCAGCAATGGCGCGAGTGATGGCCTGACGGATCCACCACGTCGCGTAGGTCGAGAACTTGTAGCCCTTGGTGTAGTCGAACTTTTCGACGGCCTTGATGAGGCCGAGGTTGCCCTCCTGAATGAGGTCGAGGAACAGCATGCCGCGGCCCACGTAGCGCTTAGCGATGGACACGACGAGACGCAGGTTTGCCTCGGCCAGGCGCTGCTTGGAGCGCTCGCCCTTCTTGACGGCAGATTTGAGTGCCTTCATTTCCTCTTCGCTCAGCTCCGTGCCGTTCTTTTCGGCCTCTTCGAGCTTCTGCTTGGCCTCCACGCCCGCGGACATCGCGGTCGCGAGCGAAATTTCCTCGTCCGCCGACAGCAGCGACACCTTACCGATCTCCTTGAGGTACATGCGCACGGGGTCGTCAGTCGAGAAGCTGTCGACCAGCTCGTTCGGGTCGACGAGCTCTTCCTCTTCGATCTCGGCGATCTCCTCCATCGGCGGCTCCACATCGTCGATGCTGCTGTCGATGGCCTCGGCGGTGCCGATGTCGATGCCGAGCGTTTCGAGCGAGTCGTAGATCTGGTCGAGCTGCTCGCTCTCAAGGTTCATCTCGTCGATGGTCTCCATCAGGTCGCTGGAGTTGAGCTTGCCCTTGGCTTTGCCCTTGGCAAAAATCTCCATGAGCTTTTCGCTGCCCTGCAGCAGCGCCGCCGCGGGCAGGGAGGCGACCAGCTTTTCATCCAGCGGGGGATACTTCTCCGCGGGCTTTTCCGCCTGCGCGGTATCCTCGTTCGCTTTCTTGGCCGCTGCGGCCTTTTTCGCTTTCTTCGGCAGATTGATCTCCTCAAAATCCGCCTCGGCGAGCAGCGCGTTGGCCTGTTCCTCCAGCTCTCTGCTGGTCAGCTGTTTTTCTTCCATGTTTGCTTTCCTCCGTTACCCTTATATTTATTCTTTTCCATCGCGGCCATCAGGGGATCTTCGTTGACGGCCGCGCGCTTGTGCGCTTCGTCTAAAATGATAGTGCAGTAGTCGCTGAGCGCCTGCGCGCCGTTTTTGAGCGACTCCGGCTTTTGCAGGATACCGATCAAGTGGCTGATCTCCTCCGACGTGAAAAATTCCGCCAGCGCTGGGATGTTCACCTGCCCGCTCTCGCGCAGCTGCGCGCGCAGCGCCGTGAAGAACCGGCCCAGGAGGGGGGAGGAGAAGTCCTCTTCCCGAATCGGCGGATTCTCGCCAAAGAGGGAATCGTCCAGCGTCAAAAGCCGCAGCACGCCTTCTTCGGCAAGCGCCGAGCGAAGGTCGGTGTAGCGGATCGACCGCTCGCGCGGCTGGGCACTCGCCGCGGGATTCAGGTCCCGCCGCTCCTGCTCGCGCTTTTCCTTGTAGCGGGCGCGTTTTCGCGCGCGCTCGACCTCGAGCTTCATCGCGTCGGGCGTGATGCCTGCGGCCTCGGACGCGCGCACGGTGTAAATTTCGCGCTCAACCGCGTTCGGCACTGTGGAGAGCAATCCTGCTGCCGCTTCGGCAAAGCCGATACGTCCCTCGTCGCTTTTGAGGTCGAACTTCGACTTGAGCTGCGCCATGCGGAAGTCCATCCCGCTCTCGCTGCCGGAAAGCAGATGCTCAAAGGCGTCCTTACCCTGGAACTTGATGAAGTCGTCCGCGTCCTGTTTGATGTACTCTCCGTCGACGAGCCGCTTGGGGAGCTCGAGCACCTTGACCTGAAAGTCGGTGTTATTGAGAAGCGTCAGCGCCTTCTGCGTCGCGACCTTGCCCGCGTCGTCGTTGTCGTAGCAGAGCACGATCTCCTTCGTGTAGCGACTGAGTAATTGCAGCTGCTCCGTCGTCAGCGCTGTGCCCATCGAGGCGCAAGCATTGTCGAATCCCGCCTGATGCAGCATCACGACGTCGATGTTGCCCTCGACCAAAATAATGTTGCTGCGCTTGCTCTTTTTGGCCAGGTTCAGCCCGTATAAAACGCGCCGCTTGCTGTAAACGATGGTCTCGGGCGTGTTCATATACTTCGCGCCCGGATCGTCCTTGCTGATGATGCGCCCGCCAAAGCCCAGCACATCGCCGCGCACGTCGATGATGGGGAAGATGAGGCGCTTGCGGAATTTGTCGTACAGCCCGCCGTTTTTGCCGCGGATGGCAAGACCCGAGGCAAGCAGCTCGCCGTCGCCATAGCCTTTTTTCCGCATCGCGGTCAGTAAGCCGTCCCACTCGTCCGCCGATGCGCCGAGGCCGAAGTTCGTTGCATTGCGCCGCGTGATCTTGCGGTTTTTCATATACTCGAGCACCGGCACACCCTTGGGCGAGTAGAGCTGATCGTAGTAAAAGCGCGCCGCGTCGCGGTTGAGCGACAGGATGCGCGAACGCAGCCGGCTCTCGTCGCTGTGCTCTTCTTCCGGCACGGGCATGTTCGCGCGCCGTGCGAGAAAGCGCACCGCATCGGGGAAGGAAAGGTTCTCCTCCTCCATGATGAAGTTGATGACGCCGCCGCCTTTTTTGCAGCCGAAGCAGTAGCACAGCTGCTTGTCCGGCAGCACGTGGAACGAAGGCGTCTTTTCGCTGTGAAAGGGGCAGCAGCCCCACAGACTCCCGCCGCGCGGCTGGAGCGAGACATAATTGCTGACAACGTCGACAATGTCGTTGCGGGCGATGAGCTCGTCCAAAAACTGACGGTCAAAGGCCATGGCGTCCTCCTTTCTCACTTCTGCGCACGGAACTTTTTGTTGTCAATGGATATATACGCCGAAAATGGTTACTTTCCTCTTTTTTGACGGAAAAATTTCGAAAAAATTTTTCTGCGCGGAGAAAATTTGACAGACCGTGCCATTTCTCCTATAATTTCCGCAGGAATCGCTGCGCAAAGGGGGCGGAACATCGTGAATATCCGGTTGTATGCGGTAAAATTAGATCGACCGCTCTCAGAAGCGGAACGGTCCACGCTCGCGCGTTTTCTGCCACCTGAGCGGCAAGACCGCATCAAAACATCGGAACCCCTCTGCGCCTGCGCGCTGCTCTGCCGTGCACTGCATGAACTTTACGGCTTGGAGGACTTACCGCAGCTTTCCTGCGGCGAGCACGGCAAGCCGTACTTTGCTTCGCATCCGGACGTTCATTTCAGCCTGAGCCACACGCGCGGCGCTGCGCTGCTGGCTGTTCACAACGAGCCAATCGGCGCGGATATCGAGTGTCTTCGCCCTGTGAGCGGCGCGATGCGCACGCGCTTTCACGCGGCAAATGACGCCGATTTCTGGCGCCTCTGGGTGCAGCGGGAGAGCCGCTGCAAGCGCGCGGGGATCAGCGCCGTCGCATTGCGGGACAGGGAAGTGCCGATCTTCCCGAATGAGCGCGTTTTCGCACTCGAACCGTTCCCCGACTACACCGCCGGCGTCTGTACCTGCTCTGACGCTGACGTTGACAAGCCGATATACCTTACAGTGAAAGAGCTCATATAAAAGGTTCCGAAGAAGTCTCTTCGGAACCTTTTTTGCTTGATTTTTCCTCTTACAGCTCTACGACGATGGGCTCGTGGTGCACTTTCGGCAGCAGCATATTTTTGACGTCGCTCGTTTTGAGCTTGATGGTCGAGGTGCAGAGGCACGGGTGGCAGGAGAAGTACTCCGCCTCATAGGTCTCCTTGTCGATGAGCAGCTGCACGCGGTTTTCATCATCGTTCATCAGGCCGAGGATCGTCGCTGAACCCGGCGTGCAGTGCAGCAAGTCCCAAAGCTGCTCTTCCGGCGCGAACGACAGGCGGGCCGAGCCGATCTGATGGCTCAAGTCCTTCGTATGAAACGCCTTGTGCGGCGGCATACATAAAAGGTAGAAATTCGTCTTCTGCCGGTTGCAGAGGAAGAGGTTCTTGCACACGTCCACGCCGAGCACGGAGGACACATCGTCGCACTTTTCCATCGTGTCGGCCAGCTCGTGGGTCACGCGCTCATAGTCGATGCCGAGGGAATCCAGAAAGTCGAACGCTGCCGCTTCCTGCGCGGGCAGCTTACCCTCGGGGCGGGAATTGTGATAGATCGGGGAGATTTCCATGTTGCTTTATTTCTCTTCTTTCAGCAGTTTTTCGCCGGCCTTGAATATATCGCCCGCGCCGACGGTCAAAATAAGGTCGCCCGGGCAGGCGATGCGCGCAAGCGCGGCGGTCACCTTGTCGAGCGTGGGGCAATAGACAGAACCGGGGATCTCGCGGCTCAGGTCCATCGACGAAATGCCGATGTCATTCTGCTCGCGCGCGGCGTAGATCTCTGCCAGCACGACGACGTCGGGTACGCGCAGCTCTTTGACAAAATCGTTAAACAGCGCCTTCGTGCGCGTGTAGGTGTGCGGCTGGAATGCGCAGATGATGCGCTTGTAGGGAAGCGTCTTCGCCATTTCGAGCAGCGCGTGCAGCTCGCCGGGGTGGTGGGCGTAGTCGTCGTAGACGTCCGCGCCGTGGAAGCTTCCCTTGTACTCAAAGCGGCGGCCCGCGCCGGTGAACGTTGCAAGGCCGAGACCGACGGCCTCGCCGCTGACGCCGAGAAGATATGCGGCGCTCGCCGCGGCCAGTGCGTTCATCACGTTGTGCTTGCCGCCCACGCGCAGGGAAACATGAGCGTAGTAACTGCCGCGGATATAGATGTCAAAGCTCGGAAGCCCGTCCGTCCAGACGACGTTTTCCGCGCGGCACTGCGCGGCGGGATCATCGTAGCTGAACCAGAAAATGGGTTGGGAGATGCCCTTGAGCGCATCGCGCGCGCCCTGATCGTCCATATTGGCGACGACGTGTCCGCCAATGGGAACGAGCTCGGCAAAGCGGCGGAACGAATGCTCCACATCCGCTAAGTCCTTGAAGAAATCGAGATGGTCGGCCTCCACGTTCAAAATGACCGCGACGGTGGGGAAGAAGCTCAAAAACGAGTTGCAGTATTCGCAGCTCTCGGCAATGATCGTATCGCCCTTGCCGACGCGATAACCGGAATGAAGCAGCTGTAACGTGCCGCCAATCATGACGGTCGGGTCTTTCTGCGCGGCCATGAAGATGTGCGTCGCCATTGAAGTGGTCGTCGTCTTGCCGTGCGTGCCGGAGATGCAGAGGGCGTTTTTGTAGCCCTTCATAATAGCACCCCAAGCCTGCGCGCGCTCGAAAACGGGGATGCCGCGCGTCACCGCGCCGGATATCTCCGGATTATCGTCGTGGATGGCGGCGGTGCGGATAACAAAGTCGCACTCGCCAAGGTTGTCCGCCGCATGGCCGATGGCCACGGGGATGCCGAGCGAGCGCAGATGCTCGACGGACGGGCCGTCGTTCATGTCGCTGCCCTGGACCTTGAGACCCATGCCGTGCAGCACCTCTGCCAGCGGGCTCATCGAAACGCCGCCGATGCCGGCCAGATGCGCGCACTTGCCGGGGACGAGATAGGAGAAAATATCCTTCTGATTAGTCATTGTATCAAATCCTTTCCTTGTGCGGAGCACAGGAGATTTACTTTTTATGGATTTTCTATTATAATATAGCGGCGAACGGAGTGCAATGCTAAAAATTTGATTTTTTGTGAGGGTTCCATGCTCTTTTTACCGAAGGAAGTCGAAACGGTCATCACCACGCTGCAAGGCGCGGGTTATTCGCCGTACCTGGTTGGCGGCTGCGTGCGCGAAATGCTGCGAGGCAAAGCGCCGTCCGACTACGACATGACATCCGACGCCCTGCCGCAGGAGGTGCTGCGCCTCTTCGGCGAGTGGGCGCACCCGACGGGATTACAGCACGGCACGGTGACGGTCGTGAGCGGGGGACTGCCCATTGAGCTCACGACGATGCGCCGCGACGGCGCGTACAGGGATAACCGCCACCCAGATTCCGTCACGTTCGGCACGAGCATTGAAGAGGACCTTGCCCGCCGCGACTTCACGGTCAACGCCATCGCTTTGTCGCCGGACGGCACGCTTGTCGACCCCTACGGCGGGCAGGAAGACCTGAAAGCAGGCGTTCTTCGCTGCGTCGGCGAGCCGAAGCGGCGGTTTGAGGAAGACGCGCTGCGCATTTTACGGCTCGTGCGCTTCTGCTCCGTGCTCGGTTTTTCGGCGGAGAAGGAGACCGCCCGCGCCGCGCATGAGGCGCGCGGCCTACTCGCCCACGTTGCGCATGAGCGCGTGTACACGGAGATGAACAAGCTCTTGCTCGGTGAGAACGTGGGGGAAACGTTTTTGACCTTTCCCGACATTCTGGGCGTGCCGATCCCGGAGATTTCACCCTGCGTCGGCTTTGACCAGTGCAATTACCACCACTGCTTCGACGTCTGGGGTCACACGGCGCGCGCTGTCGCCGCCGTGCCGCCAAAGCGGGAGCTGAGATGGACGATGCTCTTCCATGACCTCGGTAAGCCCCTGTGCCGGACGTTTGACGAGCAGGGTGTCGGACATTTTTACGGTCACACGGCGATTTCCGCTCAAATGGCGGAGGACATCATGGCACGGCTGCACTTTGAAAAGGCGCTGCGTGACAGAATACGCGCGCAGCTCGCCTGTTTCGACGATATGTTCCGTCCCGAGCGGGCGGCCATCCATAAGGAGATGGCGCGCCTCGGCGCGGAAACGGTGCAGAATCTTCTCTATACCAAACAGGCGGACAATGCCGCGAAAGCGCCCGCGGGATTAGAGCGTGCGCAGGCGCTGTGGCACGAAGCACAGAAAATCTACGACGAGCTGATTTCAGAGGGCGCGTGCTGCTCGATCCACGAGCTCAAGATCAGCGGGGAAGACCTCGCCGCCCTCGGCTACCACGGGCGTGAGATCGGCGCGGTGCTTGCGCGGCTTTTGGATGAGGTCGCATCGGAAAAACTGAAAAATACCCCTGCGGCGCTGCGAGTGCGCGCCGTGCGGCTGTGGCGCAGCGGCTATGCGCGCCATACGATGAAAGAAAACGAGACCCATTGACGGAGGTTAACGATATGGCAAATCTGATGGATTATCTGGACTGGCGCGGGGATCTGACGCTCGAAATTTCGCCGTTCAACGAGGTGGACGCGCTGATTCTGGCAGAGCTGAGCTTTGTCGACTTTGACGGCATCGTGCCGCCTCCCGAGCTCGGGCGCGGCTTGCCGCTCGATGAGGCGGCGGAGGCGTTTTTCGCCCGTCATGGCGGGAAGGACGTCCCCATGGGTGTCCTCGTGCCGGACACGATCTCGAAAATGCTGCGCAAGCTGATGACGAGCCCGCGCTTTCGCAATATGACGCTTAACGGCTACACAGCGCTGCTTGACGATTCCATCGAGCAGCAGTTTGCGGCGCTGACGATCGACCTTGGCAACGGCAGCATCTATATCTCGTTCCGCGGCACGGACGATACGATCGTCGGGTGGAAGGAAGACCTCAACATGGGCTTTTTGGAGGAGATCCCCTCGCAGAAGCAGGCGGTCGAATACGTCGCGCGCGTCGCGCGGCAGTACAGCGACAAGACCATCCGTATCGGCGGGCACTCCAAGGGCGGCAACCTCGCCGTTTACAGCGCGGCCAAGAGCAGCGGCGAGATCCAAGAGCGTATCGTCGCCGTCCATAATAACGACGGCCCCGGCTTCGCCTGGGACATCAGCGAGACGCCGGGGCACAAGCGCATCGCAAGCCGCATCCATACCATCCTGCCGCAGACATCTGTCGTCGGCATGCTGATGGAGCATGAAAAGCGCTATCAGGTCGTGCATTCGACCTATGACGGCCTTTACCAGCATGACGGGTTTTCCTGGCAGGTGCTGGGTACGCAGTTTGTCCACCTCGACGACTTCTCCCGCGAGGGAAAGCTCGTCGATGAAACGCTCTCGTCCTGGGCCGATTCGCTCAACACCCAGCAGCGCGAAGCGCTGGCCGACGCGCTGTACAGCGTCTTCACCGCCTCGGGCGCAAAAACGCTCAGCGAGCTCACCGAGGAAAAGCTCAAAAGCGCCGCAGCGATGCTCAAGACCTATAAAAACCTCGACCGCGAGACCCGCCGCATGGTGACTGAGGCGTTCATGCTGTTTTTCAAACTCGGCACGAAGAACTTCGTCCTCGACACGCAGGAGGAAGGAAGCCGCGAGATCGAAAATATTCGGAAAAAGATCTCGGAACAATACCAGAAATTGGTGGAGCGCAAGAAGTAAATACAACATTCCCGCTGCGCGGGGAGCGTGTTTCCCCTGCACTCCGCAGGGCAACGGGACAAAGGGGTCATTCTCTTTCGCAGAAGAGAATGGCCCCTTTGGAACCCCAAGAGAAAGGCTTTGCATTGGCAGATTGGCAGTTGAAGAGCTGCGCGGCCTGCGGAATCAGGTGCCTGCTGGGTGTTGTATCTAAACGACTTGGTTTGCTTCTATCTTCGCTGTCGCTTTGCCTGCGATTCGGTAGCCTTACGCAATTTCCGCCTACTTTGGACTTGTACAGATTTGCTATTGCCTGCCGAGGCGGCTTTGCTGGCGCTCGCCGCAGTACGCACTACCAAGACGATATGCATTGTCAGATGATTAGGCTGCACCAAAACAAGATGAGCAGAGCGGCAGCGGATGATAGAAGTAGGCCAAATCGTATAGCAATGCTAACGCGGCTTCGCCGCGCGCAGGGAAGTGCAATCGGCAAGCATCGCACCTCTCCGAGCTGCTCGCTTGCAATGAAAATTTCCTCTGGGAGGGTGTAAGGGAGGGGTATCTCTTTTTCAAAAAGAGATACCCCTCCCTTATTATCGTACCCCTGCGCGGCGCAGGGAACAAATGCAGCGCTGTCGCGCTGCCATATTATTTTTTTACTCTGCGCTCGGCAGCTTCGCTGCGGGCTTCATCAGCAACGCGCAGATGACGATCGCGAGGATCGTGTTCGGCAGCATGTAGGTGCCGTTATACAGCACGGAGTAGAACACGGGAGACGTCATGGTCATGCCCATGAATTCCTCGGGCATATACTGCGCGTAGACCGTCACGCCCGAGATAAAGTGGATGACAAAGCGGCCGAGGCAGCCAACGAACGCGGCGAGCGGGAGCTTGGAATAGTCATTGTCCTTCACGCGGAAAAGGCCCGCAAGGCCGACCGCGCCGTAGGCGACGGAATAGTCGAAGATGATGGACACCCAGCTCACGGCGAAGCCCTCGGCGAAGAAATACTTGAGCGTGCCGAACGCGACGCCCGCGAGGATGCCCCAGAGCGCGCCATAGCGCACGGCGAAGAGGATGAGCGGGACCATCACAAGGGTGATCGAGCCGCCGAAGCCGCCAAACGACAGACCGATGGGAATTTTGAGATAGCTCAGCACAAGGGCGAGCGCGATGCAGATGCCGCCCTCAGTCAGGCGGCGGGTGCTGGAATGGGTGGACGTGTTGCTCATAAGGGATTCCTCCTAAAAATATGGTCCCTGTCCGCGCCGCGGCACAAAAAAGCACCGCGGCGTCGACGTCACGGTGCAAAGCTCAGGCAAGATCATCTTTGCATTCCTACGCCGGCATTACCCGGATCAGGTCTGAGGGACAGCGACGGCGATACGCCGCATCACAGCCGGCTTGCGCCAGCGCCCCTTGCAGGTATGGCGACATCTTAGTCCAATGTTCAAAATTTGTCAAGGATTTGAGGCAGAAAGCGTGATTCCGAAAATAGAATATCGAAATTTAGAATTTGTGTTGCGTCTTTGTTGTGCCTGTGCTACAATAAAATTAGTTAGGCAACCAAAATAATTGTGATATTTGTGATTTTCTCGTGAACAGGAGATCTGAAATGGCTGCATTCGTTGTCAACGGTACACCGGTCACGGTGGAGAAAAATCAAAAACTCATCCGCTATCTTCGCGACGAGCTGCATCTGACCAGCGTCAAGGACGGGTGCAGTGAGGGCGCGTGCGGCACGTGCCATGTCCTCATCGACGGCAAGCCGACGAAAGCCTGCATCCCTCAGACAGACAAGCTGGAGGGGAAACATATCGTCACGGTCGAGGGCCTTTCCGCCTTTGAAAAGGAGGCCTTTACCTACGCTTTCGGCGAGGCCGGAGCCGTGCAGTGCGGCTTCTGCATTCCAGGCATGGTCATCTCGGCCAAGGGGCTCATCGACCAGAACCCCGACCCGACACGCGAAGAGGCGGCCTTTGCCATCCGCAACAATATCTGCCGCTGCACGGGCTATGTCAAGATCATCGACGGCATCCTGCTTGCGGCGAAGATTTTACGCGAGGGGAAAATTCCCGAAAAGAAGGAAGACTTTCAGGTTGGCTCGCGCGTGCACCGCATCGACGTCGCCGAAAAGGTGCAGGGCTACGGCAAGTACCCCGACGACGTCTATATTGAGGGCATGTGTTACGGCGGCGCGGTGCGCAGCCAGTACCCGCGCGCCCGCGTGCTCTACATCCGCACGAAAGAGGCGGAAGCGCTTCCTGGCGTCGTCTGTGTGCTGACGGCAAAGGACATCCCGGGCCAGCAGAACGTCGGCCACATCCAGAAGGACCAGCCGACGCTCATCGGCGAGGGGGAGATCACGCAGTATCTCGGCGATGCGGTGGCGCTTGTCTGTGCGCGCGACTTAGAAACACTCGAGCAGGCAAAAAAGCTTGTACGTGTCGTTTACGAAGAGCTTCCCGCGGTCTACGGGCCCGAGGAGGCGTCCGCCCCCGGTGCGCCCGAGGTCATCATGGGCAACCGCGGCAATTTGCAGGCGCACCGCCACGTTGTGCGCGGCAATGCAGACGAGGCCATCAAACATTCCAAATACGTCTTACACGAGAAGTTTGAGACTCCGTGGACGGAGCACGCCTTTTTGGAACCCGAGTGCTGCGTGGCGCTCCCGCTTGAAAACGGCGGCGTGAAGCTGCTGACGACCGACCAGAGCGCGCACACCACCCAGCACGAGTGCTCGGCGATGCTCGGCGTCGACTTTGCCCACTGCCAGGTCGAAAATATGCTTGTCGGCGGCGGCTTCGGCGGGAAAGAGGACATGTCCGTGCAGCACCACGCGGCGCTCATCGCATACATCGCGCGCGTGCCGGTCAAGGTGAAGCTCACGCGGCAGGAATCGCTGCTCGTCCATCCCAAGCGCCATCCGATGTGGATGGACTTCACGATGGGCTGCGACGAAAACGGCATCATTCAGGGCGTAAAGGCGAGCGTCGTGTCCGACACGGGCGGCTTCGCCTCACTCGGCGGCCCCGTGCTCGAGCGCGCGTGCACGCACGCCGCGGGCCCGTATCACTATGAGAATTTTGAAATCGAGGGCCACGCTTACTATACGAACAATCCGCCCGCGGGCGCGTTCCGCGGCTTCGGCGTGACGCAGACCTGCTTTGCGACTGAAACGCTACTCAACGAGATGGCCGACCTTGTCGGCATCTCCCCGTGGGAAATTCGCTACCGCAACGCCATCCGCCCGGGCGAGGTGCTGCCGAACGGCCAGATCGTCGGCCCCGAAACGGGCCTTGTCGAAACGCTCGAGGCCATCAAGCCCTACTATGACGAAGCGGTCAAAAACGGCGAGCCGGTCGGCCTTGCCTGCGCGATGAAAAACGCGGGCGTCGGCGTCGGTCTTCCCGACTATGGGCGCTGCAAGCTCGTCATCGGCGAGGACGGCAAGGTCCATATCCGCGCGGGCGCATCCTGCATCGGTCAGGGTCTCGGCACGGTGCTGGTGCAGCTCGTCGTGACAAACGCAAAGCTCACGCGCGATCAGGTCGTCTACGACGGCAACAGCACGTTCATAACGCCTGACAGTGGCGATACCTCCGGCTCGCGCCAGACGCTCGTCACCGGCGAGGCCTGCCGCCGCGCATGCCTGCTGCTGCGCGACGCGATGGAGTACCGCTCGCTGAGCGATTTGAAGGGGCAGGAGTTTTACGGCGAATACTACGCCAAGACGAACCCGCTCGGCGCAAATGTGCCGAACCCCGTCAGCCATGTCGCCTATGGCTACGCGACGCAGATGTGCATTCTCGACAAGGAGACGGGCAAAATTAAAAAGATGGTCGCCGCGCACGATGTCGGCAAGGCCATCAATCCGCTGTCCTGCGAAGGGCAGATCGAGGGCGGCGTCGTGATGAGCATGGGCTACGCCTTGACAGAGCAGTACCCGCTTGACCACGGCAAGCCCACGGCAAAATACGGCACGCTCGGCCTGTTCCGCTCGCATCAGATCCCCGAGATCAAGGCGATCGTCATCGACAAGCCGGGATTAAACCTCGCCAACGGCGCCATCGGCATCGGTGAGATCACGTCCATCCCCACGGCGCCGGCCATCGCGCAGGCGTATTACCGCTACGACGGCGAGCGCCGCCGCAGCCTGCCGCTCGACCATACGCCGTACAAAAAGTAATACAATCAGGAGAGAGCTATGAAACGAGTTCTCATCATCTATACCGGCGGCACCATCGGTATGACGCGCACGGAAAACGGCTACGCGCCGCGCGCGGGCTACTTCCGCGCCGCGCTCGACGCCATCCCTGACCTCCGCGCACCGGAGATGCCGGAGTGGGAATTCTATGAACTCTCGCCGCTGCTGGATTCATCCAACATGACCGTGCGCGAATGGAACTGCATCGCAGAGCTGATCGCGCAGAAATATGACGATTACGACGGCTTCGTCGTCCTGCACGGCACGGACACGATGGCCTACACGGCTTCGGCACTGTCGTTCATGCTCGATGGGCTCAACAAGCCCGTGGTGCTCACGGGCTCGCAGATCCCGCTGTGCGAAATTCGTAGCGACGGGCGCGACAACCTCATCACCGCGCTGCTGATTGCGGGGGAAGGCATCGTGCGTGAGACGTGCCTGTACTTTGGCGGAAGGCTATTGCGCGGCAACTGCGCGACAAAATACTCCGCCGACGGACTCATCGCTTTCGTTTCGCCCAACTATCCGAGCCTTGCCGAGGCGGGCATTTCCATCAAATATAACGAAGCCGCCCTCCTGCCGCGGCAGGAAGACGGGCTCAAGCTCCAGACGCTTGATAATATTCCCATCGGCGTCATCAAGGTATTTCCGGGCATTCAGTTTTCGCTGTTCGAGGCCATTATGACCGAAAAGCTCCGCGGTATCGTCATCGAGACGTTCGGCGCGGGCAACATCCCCGGCGACGGGAACGCGCTGCTGCCCATCATCCGCAAGGCGTTTCAGAACGGCACGGTGCTCACGGTCTGCTCGCAGTGTCCGCAGGGCGCGGTGTCGCTCGGCACCTACGAAACGTCCAGCGCGCTCAAAAAAGCGGGCGCGGTCAGCGGACTCGACATGACGACCGAGGCCGCCGTCGCCAAGCTCTACTATCTCTTCTCCTGCGGCTACGACAAGGAGAAGATCAAGCAGACAATGGAGGAGAATCTCCGCGGCGAGATCAGCGTTTCTTAAGCGCTTCGAGCGCTTCCTTCGTGTCAACGTCGCAAAGCTCCGTCTCCGGCGCTTCAAAGAGCAGCAGATCAGCTAAATGCCTCTTGATGACCGCGCTGCCGCCGACATCGCCCTCAAGCGATAAAAGCTCAGGAAAGAAGCGGGCAGGGAAGAGGCAGGGGTTGCCCCGCACGCCGTTGTGTCCCAATCCGACGATGTTTTTGCTGTGCGCGCGGAAGAACTCAAGCTCCTGCGCGACGGTCTTGCGCTTGAGCATCGGCTGGTCGGCCACCATGAAGCAGAGCGCGTCACAGTCTGACAGCGCCGCCGTGCCGAGGCGGATCGTCTCGCTCTGGCCGCGCTCGGGATGCTCATTCCGCAGAACTTCAAAGCCGAACTTTTTGGCGGCCGCTTCCACGTTTTCGTGCTGCGTCACGACCAGCACGCGGGAAAAGCTCTCCCGCGGGATCGCCTCAAGCGCATGCTCGATAAGCGGCTTTCCGTTTACCATCGCGGCGAGCTTGTTCTCGCCAAAGCGCGCGGCATTGCCCGCCGCCATGACCACGCATCCTATTTTCAACGTGTTATCCATCTATTAAATCACCAGTCATTCGTTTCTTTTTCACCAATCGGCAGAAAAAAGCGGACAAAATGGTACATCCGCGATCATTTGTATTATATCACGCATGCAGCACTGTACACGCTGTGCGAAATGTGCTAAAATAATAGCAAAGGAGTTGCAGATTTCGAGCAAAACCGACAAAGCGGCTGCTCGGAACAGGAGGTAGACAGATGAGCAAGGTAGGAAAAAGCGAGATCCGCGTCGATGCGTTCGACAAGGTCACCGGACGCACGAAATACTATGAGGATCGGATGCCGGCCGGTGCGCTCTATGCGCGCATCAAGCATTCCACCATCGCGCACGGATTTGTCAAATCAGTCGACAAGTCCGCGGCGGAGGCCATCCCCGGCGTTGTGAAGGTGCTGACCTGCTTCGACGTGCCGGAGCACTGCTTCCCGACGGCGGGCCATCCCTGGTCGATGGACCCGGGGCATCAGGACGTGGCCGACCGCAATCTTTTGAACCGCCATGTGCGCTACTACGGCGACGACGTCGCGGTCGTCATTGCGGAGGATGAGGTCTCGGCCATGCAGGGCGTGCGCGCGCTGAAGGTCGAATATGAGGAACTCCCGTTTGTGCTCGATGTGCAGAAGGCCATGGAGCCCGACGCGCCCTGCATCCACGAAAATTTTCCGGGGAATATCCTGAAGCACACCGATATCCGCAAGGGCAATTATCAGCAGGCGATCAAAGAGCCCGGCCTCATCAAGGTCGAGGGCTGGTACAACACCCCCACCGTGCAGCACAGCCACATTGAAAACCATGGCTGCTACGCTTACGAGGAAAATGGCCGCATCGTCGTCGTGTCCTCCACGCAGATCCCGCACATCATCCGCCGCATCGTCGGTCAGGCGCTCGGGCGTCCGTGGGCGGATATCCGCGTCATCAAGCCCTACATCGGCGGAGGCTTTGGCAACAAGCAGGATGCGCTCTATGAGCCGCTGTGCGCGTGGTGCTCTACGCAGGTGCACGGAAAATGCGTGCGCATCGACTGCTCGCGTGAAGAGACATTCGTCAGTAACCGTGTGCGCCACTCGATCCGCTTCCATATCATCACGTGGCTCCATAAGGACGGCTCGATTGCCGCGCGCAAGGTCGAGTGCTTCTCCAATCAGGGCGCGTATGCCTCGCACGGTCATTCGATCGTCGCCAAGGCCATGGGCTCGTTCCCGCAGATCTATCCCTGCGACAATTTCGAGGGCGACGCTTACACCGTGTACACAAACCGCCCCGCCGCGGGCGCGATGCGCGGCTACGGCATGCCGCAGGCGTCGTTCGCGGACGACGCGAACATCGACGAGTGCGCGAAGGCCGTTGGCATGGAGCCGCTCGAATACCGCATGAAGTACATCATGCCCAAGGGCTTCCACGACGGCTTCTCAGGTAACACGAACTACTACGATTCCTTCCGCGAATGTCTGGAAAAGGGGAAGGAGTACATCGAATACGACAAAAAGCGCGAGGAGTATGCCAAGGACATCGGCCCCGTCCGCCGCGGCATCGGCGTGGCGGCCTTCTGGTACAACACGGCGGTGTATCCCATCTCGCTTGAAACGTCCTCGAACCGCATGCTCCTGAATCTCGACGGCACGGTGACGATGCAGTGCGGTGAGACGGAGATCGGGCAGGGCGCGGACACGGCCTATGCGCAGATGACGGCCGAGGCCGTCGGCCTCAAGAGCTATCATGACGTGCGCGTCGTCTCATGTCAGGATACGGATATCACGCCCACAGGCCTCGGTGCTTACGCGAGCCGCCAGACCTACGTCGCGGGCTTCTCCATCCGCCAGACGGCGACGCTCCTGCGGCAGAAAATTCTTCAGTACGCGACAAAGCTCACCCGTCAGGCGGTCGACAATATGGACATCGTCGACGGCAACATCATCCGCAAGGGCGATGGCATGGTGCTCATGTCACTGAAAGACCTTGCGATGACCGCGCAGTACAACGCCGCGGACTCTGAGCACATCACCGCCGAGTCGACCTACACCATCCGCAACAACGCCTATTCGTTTGGCTGCACCTTTGCCGACGTCGAGGTGGATATCCCGATGTGCAAGGTGACGCTCAAGAAGATCATCAACGTCCACGACTGCGGCAAGCTTATCAACCCCGCGCTTGCCGAGGCGCAGGTCCACGGCGGCATGTCCATGGCCATCGGATTTGGCATGAGCGAGCAGCTTTTATTCGACGAGAAGACGGGTCGCCCCCTCAACAATAATCTTCTCGACTATAAGCTCTCGACGTTCATGGACCACCCGCATCTCGAGGCGCAGTTTATCGAAAATCCCGAGCCGACGTCGCCGTTCGGCACGAAGGCGCTCGGCGAACCGCCCGCGTGCTCGGGCGCGCCCGCCATCCGCAACGCCATCTACAACGCCACCGGCGTTGCCATCGACACCGTTCCCATCACCCCACACGTTCTGTATGCCGAGTTCAGCAAGGCGGGGCTCATCCACGACGGCTGGAAGGAGGAGAAGTGAGCCATGTATGACATGAAAGCACTCTATGAGGCGGAAAGCGTCGAAAACGCCGTCGCCCTCCGCTTGGAGCATCTCGAGGCGCAGATCATCGCCGGCGGCAGCGACGTGCTCGTGCAGATGCGCGAGGGCAAACGCGCCGGAAAGGAGCTCATCTCGATCTACGGCCTCGACGAGCTGCGCGGCGTGAGCATCGACGAGGAGGAAAACATCCGCATCGGCTCGCTTTCGAGTTTCTCGCACATCACGCGCGACCCCATCATTCAGAAATATATCAACGTTCTCGGCGAGGCGGTCGACATGGTCGGCGGCCCGCAGATCCGAAACATCGGCACCATCGGCGGCAACACCTGCAACGGCGTGACGAGCGCGGACTCCGCCTCCACACTGCATGCGTGGGAGGCCATCGTGGAGCTGACGGGGAAGGACGGCATCCGCCGCCTGCCCATCAAAGACTTTTACATCAAGGCCGGTCAGGTCGACATCCGCGTGGAGGATGGCGAGATCCAGACCGCCATCCTCATCCCAAAGGCGAGCTACGAAAACTGCTATGGCTACTACATCAAGTACGCCATGAGAAACGCGATGGACATCGCGACGCTCGGGTGCAGCGTGAACGTGCGCCTGTCGCCCGACAAGCAGACTATTGAGCGCGCCCGCATCGCCTACGGCGTTGCCGGTCCTGTGCCGATGCGCTGCCCGAGCGCGGAGGCAGCTGCCAAGGATAAACCCTTGACGCTTACGACAGCGGAAGAGTTTTCTCTCGCCGTGCTCAACGATATCCGCGCGCGTGACAGCTGGCGCGCCTCCAAGGCGTTCCGCGAACACATCGCGGTCGAAATGGCCAAGCGCTGCCTGATCGAGTCTATCAAACGGGCGGGAGGTGTCATCAAATGAGTCAGTACAAGCTGGTGCGATTCAACTTAAACGGCAAGGACGTTGAGAAAATGGTCGACGTGCGTGCGTCGCTGACCGATATGCTGCGAAACGATTACCATATGACGTCCGTGAAGAAGGGCTGCGAGGTCGGCGAGTGCGGCGCCTGCAACGTCATCATCGACGGCGAGGCATTCAACTCGTGCATCTACCTCGCCGTCTGGGCGGACGGCAAGCACATCCGCACGCTCGAAAGCCTGATGGGGCCCGACGGCGAGCTGAGCGACATCCAGCAGGCGTTCATTGAAGAGACCGCTGTCCAGTGCGGCTTCTGCACGCCGGGCTTCATCATGACTGCGGTCGAGATCTTGGAGACGAACCGCCTCTACACCGATGACGAGCTCAGAAAGCTCCTCTCCGGCCATCTGTGCCGCTGCACGGGCTATGAAAATATTCTGCGCGCGGTGAAAAAGACGATGTATCGCCGCCTCGGCCTGCCGCTTCCGGAATAAGGCCGCGCCTTTACAAAATCGAAACAGGAAAAAATATTGTCTTCTTACGAAATCGGTGCTATAATCCAAATAGCACCGATTTTGTTTCAAGGCGCGAAAAAGGAGGAATCTTTATGGTCATTACGGTTGGCAGACAATACGGCAGCGGCGGACGCGAGATCGGCACGATGCTTGCCAAGCAGCTCGGCATCGCCTATTACGACGACATGCTGCTCAAGGAGGCGGCAGAGGAGAGCGGACTTTGCGAAGAGCTGTTCCGTTCCTTTGACGAACGCCCGAAGAGCTTTCTCTATTCCATCGCGATGGACCCCTATTCCTTCTCGATGAACCATGTGACGCCCAAGGGCTCCATCGAACAGCAGGTGTACCTGGCGACCTACGACACGATCAAAAAGCTCGCCGACAAGGGCCCCTGCGTCCTGATCGGCCGCTGCGCGGACTACGCGCTCAAGGATCGCGACGACGTCATCAATCTCTTCATCACGGCTCCGCTCGAAAACCGCATCAAGCGCGTTGCCGCCCGCAACGGCATCAGCGAGAACGAGGCGAAAGACCGCATCAAGAAGACGGATAAGTCCCGCGCTTCCTACTATAACTACTATTCCGCCAAGGACTGGGGCGATGCCAAGAGCTATGACCTCTGCATCGATTCGAGCCTGCTCGGCATCGATGGCACGGTCGAGCTTTTGAAGGACCTTATCCGCATCAAGGGCATCAAGTAAACGAAAAATCTAAAAAAGCAGCCGTTTCATACGGCTGCTTTTTTCCGCTATTCACGGCGGTTCAACTTGACGAAAAAGGAAAGAGCGAATTTGTGAAAAAAGTTTACGCTTTCCCCCTATGCAAAAGAGCAAAAATACGCTAAAATAGTAGCTGTGAAAATTTGAACTTGTTCCTGAAAGGGGAGATTATGAGCATGGCTCAACTCAAGTATAAGCGCGTGCTGCTCAAGATCAGCGGCGAGGCGCTGGCGGGCGACAAGCACTTCGGCTTCGACTTCGACGTCGTTTCCAAGGTGTGCGACGTCATCAAAAAGTGCACGGACATGGGTGTGCAGATGGGCGTCGTCATCGGCGGCGGCAACTTCTGGCGCGGCGTGAAAAACGGCGAGGGCTACATCGAGCGTACCCGTGCCGACCACATGGGCATGCTGGCCACGGCGATGAACTGCATGGCGGTCGCCGATGTGCTCGAGCAGAAGGGCGTCGACGTGCGCGTGCAGACGGCGCTGGAGATCAAAGAAGTCGCCGAACCCTACATCCGCGCCCGCGCCATCCGGCATTTGGAAAAGGGCCGCGTAGTGCTCTTTGGCTGCGGCATCGGCTCTCCGTTCTTCTCGACCGACACGGCAGCGGTGCTGCGCGCGGCGGAGATCAATGCCGACGTGATCCTGCTCGCCAAGAACATCGACGGCGTTTACAACGCCGACCCCGCCAAGGATGCAAATGCGATCAAGTACGACGCTATCTCCTATGAGGATGTGCTGGCCCAGCATCTTGCGGTCATGGACTCCACGGCCACGTCGCTTTCGATGGACAACCACATTCCCGTGCTCGTCTTCGCGCTCAAGGACCCGGAGAACATCATCCGTGCGGTCGAGGGCAAGAAGATCGGTACCATCGTCGGCGAAAACTGAGCGACCCCGCACTTGCGGTTTTACGATAAAAATTTTTGAGGAGGTATCCCCATGAATAAAGAAGATTACAAGGTTTATTCCGACAAAATGAGAAAGAGCATCGACGCGGTGAACGCGGACTTTGCCTCTGTGCGCGCAGGCCGCGCCAACGCCTCTGTGCTCGACCGCATCAGCGTCGACTACTACGGCTCTCCCACGCCCATCCAGCAGATCGCGGCCATCGCTTCTCCCGATCCGCGCCAGCTCGTCATCACCCCGTGGGACGGCACGGCCCTCAAGCCCATCGAGCGCGCCATTCAGGAGTCTGACCTTGGCATCAACCCGCAGAACGACGGCAAGTCCATCCGCCTGAACTTCCCGCAGCTCACGGAGGAGCGCCGTAAAGAGCTCGTCAAGCAGATCCATAAGTATTCCGAGACCGGCAAGGTCGCCATCCGCAACATCCGCCGCGACGCGATGGAGGCCTTCAAGAAGAAGCAGAAGGCCAGCGAGATCACCGAGGACGACCTGAAGGTTGCCGAAAAAGACCTGCAGAAGCTGACCGACGACATGTGCAAAGAGGTCGACGCCCTTCTCGAGAAGAAAGAGAAGGAGCTCATGGCGGTCTGATATGGGGCTCTTTTCCAAAGAGAACAAGGCAGGGCAGGTTGATTTGAACAACCTGCCTTGTCATGTTGCCGTCATTATGGACGGCAACGGCCGCTGGGCGCAAAAGCGCGGCCTCCCGCGCTCGGCCGGTCACAAGGCGGGGGCGGAGACGTTTCGAAAGCTCGGCACCTACTGCAAGAATCTGGGCATCGACTATCTGACGGTCTACGCCTTTTCGACCGAAAACTGGAAGCGCCCGAAGGACGAGGTCGACGGCATCATGCACTTACTCGAGCAATATCTGCACGAGTGCATCGACACGATGGAAAAGGACGGCAACCGCCTGCGCTTTCTGGGTGATTTAAGCGTCCTGACGCCGGAACTTCGGGAACTCATCGATGAGACGAATGAGATCTCATCCCGCATCGAAGGCTTTCAGGCCAACGTCTGCCTCAACTACGGCGGGCGCGACGAGATCCTGCACGCCGCCCGCGCCTTCGCGCGCGACTGCGCGGCAGGGAAGCGGGACGCGGACGCTTTGACCGAGGAGGGCTTTTCGCGCTACCTCTATTCATGCGGACTTCCCGATCCCGACCTTCTCATCCGCCCGGGCGGGGAGAAGCGCATCAGCAACTACCTTTTGTGGCAGTGCGCGTACAGCGAGTTCTACTTCTGCGACACGCTCTGGCCCGACTTTACCGAGAAAGAATTCGACAAGGCGCTCATCGCGTATCAGCATCGCGAGCGCCGCTTCGGCGGTTTGAAACAGGAGAAACAGAAATGAAACAAAGATGGTTGGTGGTGATCGTTGGATTGCCGGCGCTGCTCGCCGTGCTGCTTGCCTGCCCCGCATGGGCGACGATGCTCGTCGTCTGCGGCATCGCGGGCATTGCGGCCTATGAGCTGCTGCACACGGCAGGGGAGAACGTCCCGGCGGATTTCTACTGGGGACTTGTCACATCGGTCGTCATGCAGGAGATATGGCTCTTTTGGGAAAGGGCGAGCGGTGTACACGCTTTCCCGATTTCGACTGTTACGCTCTTCCGCTGGATCCTTGTGATGGGGGCGTTTCTCTCCGCGGTTGTCTATTACGGCAAGGAAAAGCCCTTCACGTTCCACGATGTGGCGGTGACCATCGTCGGCGGCATCGTGTTCCCGGCGATGTACAGCTGCATTTTCCTGCTGCGCATGGACGAAAACTATGGCAAGCTCTATGTGCTCGCGCCGTTCTGCGTCGCCTTTGTGGGCGATGCGCTGTCGATGTACTTTGGCATGTGGTTCGGCAAGCGCAAGATGGCGCCGCACGTCAGCCCGCACAAGACCTGGGCAGGCGCGATCGGTGGGCCCATCGGCAGCGCGCTTGCGCTGGTGCTGCTCGGCGTTGTCGGCAAGGCATGGCTCGGCTATGCGCCCAATTACCTCATGCTGATCCTCGTCGGCGTGGTGGCCAATATCTTCGGCCAGCTCGGCGACCTCTCGATGTCGCTCGTCAAGCGCGAGGCGGGCATCAAGGACTACAGCCACCTCTTCCTGACGCACGGCGGTATGCTCGACCGCTTTGACTCCACGCTCTTCATCGCGCCGGTCGTGTGGGCTGCGGTCTGTGGAGGCCTATTATGACAAGGAGTATTGCTTTACTCGGTTCCACCGGCTCCATCGGCCGCCAGACGCTTGAGGTGGCGCGCGAGCTGGGGCTTTCCGTCGCCGCGCTGACGGCGAATAAGAGCGTTGACCTCATTGAACAGCAGGCGCGGGAATTTTGCCCGCGTCTTGCCGTGCTTTATGACGAGGATGCGGCGCGCGAGCTCCGCGCGCGGCTTTCCGACACAAACACCGAGGTGCTCTCCGGCATGGAGGGCCTTCTGGCCGCGGCCACGGCGGACGACGCTGACACGGTCGTCACCGCTGTAATGGGCATGATCGGCCTCCAGCCGACGCTCGCGGCGATCGAGAAGAAAAAACGCATCGCGCTTGCGAACAAGGAAACGCTCGTCTGCGCGGGCGAGCTTGTGGTGGACGCGGCGGAGCGCTGCGGCGCGGAGATCGTCCCCGTCGACAGCGAGCACAGCGCGATCTTCCAGTGCTTGCAGGGCTGCCGCGACCGCGGTGAGATCAAGCGCCTCATTCTGACCTGCTCGGGCGGGCCGTTCTACGGTCTGAGTGCGCAGGAGCTTGCGACTAAGACGAAGGCCGACGCGCTCAAGCACCCGAACTGGACAATGGGTGCGAAGATCACCATCGACTCCGCGACGCTGATGAACAAGGGCCTTGAGATCATCGAGGCCATGCGGCTCTACCGTCTGCCGCTGCGTCAGGTCGACGCGGTCATCCATCGCCAGAGCATCGTGCACTCGCTCGTCGAGTTTCACGACGGGGCGATGCTCGCCCAGCTCGGCACACCGGACATGAAGCTGCCCATCCGCTACGCGATGACGTACCCCAACAGGGCCGTTTCGCCCGCGGAGCCGCTTGACCTTCTCAAGTGCCCGCCGCTGACGTTCGCCGAGCCCGATGAAGAGGTCTTCCGCTGCCTGAAGATCGCCAAGCAGTGCGCCGCCATCGGCAATGTCTACTGCGCGGCGATGAACGGCGCGAACGAAGAGGCTGTCGCGGCATTTCTGTGCGACGAGATCGGCATCTGTGCCATCCCTGACCTCATCGAAGCGGCGCTCGATAAAACCGAGACGGTATATCAACCGCAGCTTTCGGATATTCTGGAAGCAGACCGGCTCGCGCGCGAGGTCGTGCGCGAAAAGCTCAACTGACCAAATTTAGGAGAGACCATGGTTTATATTCTCATTGCGATCCTGATTTTCGGCGTGCTCATCGCCGTGCATGAGTTTGGCCACTTTTTGGCGGCCAAGGCCTGCGGCGTGCGCGTCAATGAATTTTCCATCGGCATGGGCCCGCAGCTGTTCCATAAGACGAAGGGGGACACCGAATACTCCCTGCGGCTCCTGCCCATCGGAGGCTACTGCGCCATGGAGGGCGAGGACGAGGATTCGGACGACGACCGCGCGCTGGGCCGCCAGGTCTGGTGGAAGAAGTTCATCATCTTCGTCGCGGGCGCGTTCATGAACTTCCTGACGGGCCTCATCATCGTCATCTGTCTGTATGCGGGTGCGCAGGCATTCTACACGACGGAGATCGTCGAGCTGAACCCCGATTTCCCGCAGCAGGGAGAGGACGGCCTGATGCCCGGCGACACGATCTACGCCATCAACGGTGAGCGCATTTATTTAAAGAGCGACGTGTCGCTCATCATGGGCCTTGGCGACACGGGCACGATCGACATGACCGTCCTGCGCGACGGCAAAAAGCTCGACCGCACGCTCACGAAGCAAGTCTACACCGACGAAAACGGTAAGGAGTACGAGGCCTACGGCTTCACCTACGGCGGCATCGTCGAGGCGACGCCGCTTCTGCGCCTGCAATACAGCTGGTACCAGACGATGGACTATGTCCGCATCGTGAGACTGAGCCTGCAAATGCTGCTTTCGGGCGCGGCGGGCGTGAACGATCTGAGCGGCCCGGTCGGCATCGTCTCGACCATCACGGAGGTCGGCAAGGAGACCGAGGCTACCGAGGGCTTCGGCGCGGCGCTTGAAAATATTCTCTTTTTCGCCGCGATGTTCGCGGTGAACCTCGCCGTGATGAACCTGCTGCCGCTGCCCGCACTCGACGGCGGACACGTGCTGTTCCTGCTCGTCAACGGCATCGCCGTGGCGCTTTTCAAAAAGGAAATTCCGTCCAAATATCTGAACGTCATCAACGGCATCGGCTTTGCGCTTTTAATGGCGCTGATGCTGTTCGTCACGTTCCACGACATTGTCAAGCTCCTGTGAGGAGGATGATCTTATGAGCAAGCAAATTATCGCAGGCGGCGTCGCTATCGGCGGCGGCGCGCCGGTCACGATCCAGTCGATGTGCAACACGCACACTGAGGATGCCAAGGCCACCATCGCGCAGATCCACGCGCTTGAAGAGGCGGGCTGCGAGATCGTGCGCGTCACGGTGCCGAATATGGAGGCCGCGCACGCGCTGAGTGAAATTAAGGAGAATATCTCCATCCTGCTCGTCGCGGACATTCATTTCGACTACCGCCTCGCCGTCGAAGCGGCGGCGCGCGGCGCGGACAAAATTCGCATCAACCCCGGCAACATCGGGGGAGATGACCGCGTCAAGGCGATCGTAGACGCCTGCCGTGAACACAAGGTTCCCATCCGCATCGGCGTAAACGGCGGCTCGCTTGAAAAGGAGCTGCTCGCAAAATATGGCCGCGTGACGCCCGAGGCGCTCGTCGAGAGCGCGCTCAGACATGTGCGGCTGCTTGAAAAGTTCGATTTTACCGAGATCTGCATCTCGGTCAAGAGCTCTGATGTACCGCTCAACATGGCGGCCTATCGCCTTCTGCACGAAAAGGTCGACTATCCGCTCCACCTCGGCGTGACCGAGGCGGGCACGCCCACGATGGGGCTTTTGAAGTCCGCCATCGGCATCGGCGGCCTTCTGTGCGAGGGCATCGGCGACACGATGCGCGTCTCGCTCACGGCGGACCCCGTGGAAGAGGTCTACGCCGCCAAGCGCATCTTGCAGGCCTGCGGCATCCGCCGCAGCGGTGTGAACCTCGTCTCCTGCCCGACGTGCGGCCGCACGGCGTACGACATGATCCCGATCGCCGAGGAGCTAGAGCGCCGTCTTGCCGACTGCAAGAAGAATATCACGGTCGCCGTGATGGGCTGCGTCGTCAACGGGCCCGGTGAGGCCTCGGCCGCCGATATCGGCGTGGCCGGCGGTAAAGGTGAGGGCATGATTTTCCGAAAAGGAAAAATCCTTTACAAAGTGCCGCAGGAAAAGCTTGTCGACGCTTTGATGGAGGAAATCCAAAAACTCTGACCGAGCGGAAACGATACTGAGATAAGGTTGTGGCTATGGCACAAAAGATTCCTTTTTTTGAATTATTCACCGACTTTTCGCCGGATTTTGACCTGCGCGTCCCGCTCAACGCCGCGATGGTCACGAACATGGTGCTCGAGCCGGAAAAGCGCACGATGACGCTCGACATGACCGTGCGCGCAGAGATGAACGACTCGACGCGCGAAACGGTCGAGCAGCTTCTTGCGCGCAATTACGACTTAAAGCGCGTGGACATCCACGTCAAATCAACGGCGGAGGCCTTTCCCGACATGTTGAAGAACGCTGGCCGTAAGGTGAGCGGCAGCGGCAGTGTCATCATGGGCCGCGAGATTGCAAAGGGGAGAGTGCTCCCCATCAGCGAGCTGACGCCAAAGGCCGGTCACGTCGTCGTTGAGGGCAAGGTCTTCAAGTTCGACTGCCACGAGACGCGCCGCGCCGGCGTCTGGACGATGTTGCTCGAAATGACGGACTACGAAGGCTCGCTCTTCATCCGCCGCAGCATGCCAGAGCGCGAGGCGACGGAGCTTCTCGGCAAGATCAGCGTCGGCATGTGGCTGCGCGTCAGCGGCCGCATGGAGCTCTCCTACGATGGTAAGGATATGCAGCTCAACCCGCAGGACATCATGCAGATCGACCACGCCGAGCGCACGGACACGGCGGAGGAAAAGCGCGTCGAGCTGCACTTACATACCCGTATGTCCAACATGGACGCGCTGACCGATACCGCCGCGGTCGTCAAGCGCGCGATCAAGTGGGGGATGCCCGCCATCGCCATCACGGATCACGGCGTAGCGCAGAGCTTCCCGGACGCCTGGCACACCGGCGAGGGTAAAATAAAACTCCTTTACGGCTGTGAGGGCTATTTTCTCAACAACATCGACGACCGTATCTGTGTGCACGGCCCGCAGGACGGCGATTTTTCGACTGAGATCTGCTGTTTCGACATTGAAACAACGGGTCTGAAGGTCGCGCACGATGCCATCACCGAGATCGGTGCGGTCATTCTGAAAGACGGCGAGATCGTCGACACGTTCCAAACCTTTGTCGACCCCGAGCGCCGGCTTTCGCCTGAGATCATCGGCCTGACCGGCATCACAGACGACATGCTGCGCGGCGCGCCGAAGCTGGAGGACGCGCTGCACGCGTTTTTGGCCTTTGCGGGCGGCCGCCCGCTCGCTGCGCACAATGCGGAGTTTGATATCAGCTTCATCCGCGCAGGCTGCAAAAAGTGCGGCATCCCGTTCGAGCCGACGTATCTCGACTCGCTGATTTTCGCGCAGAATCTCCTGCCCGAGCTCGGCAAGTACAAGCTCGACATCGTGGCCGACCACTTGCAGCTCCCGCAGTTCAACCACCACCGCGCGTCCGACGATGCGGTCCCGGTCGCGCAGATGCTGGCCAAGTTCTTCGTCATGCTCGAAGAGCGCGGCGTCACGCGCCTCCAGCAGATCAACGACGAGATGACGAAGCTCCGCCCGCTCGGCGTCAAGCGCAACCGTTTCCCAAAGCACATCATTCTGATCGCCAAGAACAAGGTGGGCCTCAAGAACCTCTACCAGCTCATCTCGGCGTCGAACCTCAAATACTTTAAGCGCGTGCCGATCATCCCGAAAAGCGAGCTTGTCGCGCATCGCGAGGGCTTGATCATCGGCTCTGCCTGCGAGGCGGGCGAGCTGTTCCACGCCATCGTCGACCACAAGGACTGGAATGAGCTCAAGCGCATCGCCTCGTTCTACGACTATCTTGAAATTCAGCCGCTCGGCAATAACCGCTTCATGGTGCGCGACGGCACGGTGCGCGACGACGAAGACCTCAAGGACTTCAACCGCACTGTTGTCAAGCTTGGCGAAGAGCTCGGCAAGCCCGTCTGCGCAACGGGCGACGTCCACTTCCTCGACCCCGAAGACGAGGTTTATCGCCATATCCTGCTCGCGTCAAAGAAATTCGCCGACGCGAACGAGCCCGTCCCGCTCTACTTCCGCACGACGGACGAAATGCTCAAGGAATTTGACTACCTCGGCAAGGAGAAAGCCTACGAGGTCGTCGTGACGAACACCCGCGCCATCGCCGAGCAGGTGGAGGATATCGAGCTTTTGCCCAAGGGCAAGCTGTTCCCGCCGCGGCTTGAAAATTCGGAAGAAGACCTTAACCGCATGGTGTGGGGGAAAGCGCACGAGCTTTACGGCGACGATCTGCCGCAGCTGATCGTCGACCGGCTGAACGTCGAGCTCGGCAGCATTCTGGGCAAGTACGACGTCGTCTACATGTCGGCGCAGAAGCTCGTGCAGCGCTCGCTCGAGTGCGGCTACCTCGTCGGCTCGCGAGGGTCGGTCGGCTCGTCGCTCGTCGCGTACATGGCCGGCATCACCGAGGTCAACGCCCTGCCGCCGCACTACCGCTGCCCGAAGTGCCGCAACGTCGAGTTCCACGCGGGCGAGTATGGCTGTGGCGCGGACATGCCCGATAAAATGTGTCCCGTCTGCGGCACGAAGTATGTCAAAGACGGCTTCGACATCCCGTTTGAAACTTTCCTCGGCTACGGCGGCGGCAAGGTGCCGGATATCGACCTCAACTTCTCAGGCGAATATCAGGCGCGCGCCCACGCGCACGCGGTCGAGATGTTCGGCAAGACGCAGGTCTTCCGCGCGGGTACGATCGGTACGCTCGCGGAGAAGACTGCCTACGGCTTCGTCAAAAAATACCTCGAGGAAAACGGCATCGCCGCGGGCAACGCCGAGATCGACCGCCTGACGGCGGGCTGCGTCGGCGTGCGCCGCACGACGGGCCAGCATCCCGGCGGCCTCGTCGTCGTGCCGGACGACATGGATATCGAGGATTTCTGCCCCGTGCAGCACCCCGCGGACGACCCCGACAGCGACACGATCACCACGCATTTCGAATATCACTGCATGGAGGACAACCTCTTAAAGCTCGATATGCTCGGCCACGATGACCCGACGATGATCCGCATGCTCGAAAATCTGACGGGCGTGAACGCCCGCGCTATCCCGCTCGACGACCCCGACACGATGTCGATCTTCATCTCGTCCAAGGTGCTCGGCTATGAGAACGATGAAGTGCTCGGCCCCACGGGCGCCGTCGCGATCCCCGAGTTTAACACGCGCTTCACGCGCCAGATGCTCGTCGACACGCAGCCCAAGGACTTCAACACGCTGCTGCGCCTTTCAGGCTTCTCCCACGGCACGGACGTGTGGCTCGGCAACGCGAAGGATCTGATCGTCAGCGGCACGGCGAGCGTTCTGGAGACCGTCGGCTGCCGTGACGATATCATGCTCTACCTCATCTCTATGGGGCTTGACCCGAAGATGAGCTTTAAGATCATGGAGGCCGTCCGAAAGGGCAAGGTCAAGGGCGGCAAGGCGGGGGACTGGCCGATGTGGGTCGAAGAGATGCGCAAGCACGACGTGCCGGAGTGGTACATCGAGTCGCTTGCGAAGATCGGTTACCTCTTCCCGAAAGCGCACGCGGTCGCGTATGTTATGATGGCGTTCCGTATCGCGTGGTTCAAGGTGCACGAGCCGCTCGCGTTCTACGCGACATTCTTCTCCATCCGCGCCAAGGCATTCGACGCCGCCGAGTGCTGCAAGGACGTCGACGCGCTGCGCCGCCGCATCCGCGAGATCGAAAACAACAAGGACGCGACCGCCGTGGAACAGGACTTGATGACGACGCTTGAAGTCTGCTACGAATTCTGCCTGCGCGGCTTCCACTTTGAGCCCATCGATATCTACCGCAGCGATGCGACGAAGTTCGTCGTCACGGAAAACGGCCTGCTGCCGCCGTTCACGTCCGTCCGCGGACTCGGCGAGACTGCAGCGCTCGACACCGTCGAGAAGCGCAAGGGGAAGGACTTTACATCGGTGGAGGAGTTTTCCCTCTGCTGCAACAAGCTGTCGCAGACGCATATCGACCAGCTGCGCGCGCTGGGCGCGTTTGCGGGATTGCCTGAAACGAGCCAGTTAACATTGTTTTAACACACTGTGTTGTATTGTTCCCTGCGTACTCGCAGGGGGGCGTTTTTCCCTGCACCGTGCAGGGGACGCGGATAAGGGGGCCAGTCTCTCGCGTGAGAGAATGGCCCCCTTAGACCCCCAAGAGAACGCGAGGGGAAGGCCCCTCGACCCCCAACATTGCCGGTCTGGGGCTTGAAGAGCTGCACGTGCTGCGCAGTGTAGGTGCGGTGTACATGGCTTCGCCATGAATCTTCTGCGAGTCGTCACCGATTACAACCGCGCCTTACTATCGTGAGGCGCGAGTGACGGTAGTTGGACGGCAGACTGCGTACCGAATGCGGCATTGCTGCGCTCGCCGCATTGTGGAGACTGGCAGTAGACGGGAATTACTGCGAACTTCTACAAGATGGGCAGAGCGGCACCCGCAAGGGGTGTACCGCATCCGTAAGGCGGCAAAGCCGCCAACGGCTGCGCAACAGCGGATAATAGGAGCAGAGACAAGTCGTATAGCAAAATCATTGGCGGCGAGCGTTAGCGATGCCGCCACGCAGGCAGTCGATTCGGCAAGCGTCGCAGCTCTTCGAGCTGCTGGTTTGCAATGGCGGGGTCAAGGGGCAGGGCCCCTTGCGTTCTCTTGGGGGTCTAAGGGGGATATTCTCTCACGTGAGAGAATATCCCCCTTTTTTCGCACCCCGCACGGTACGGGGTACCCCTTTACCCTCTAGGGCAAAACGCAAAAATAAAACCTACCTTGCGGCAGGTTCTATTTTTAGGTCTTACAGTCCCAGTTCGACGGCGCGGCGAAGTCTAACCTTGCCGTCGAGCGCTTCGTCGATCGTGTGGATCAGCGCCTCGCGGTCGCGGTTGAGCGTACCGCCGAGGGGGAGGTAGTTCGACGCGTGGTTCGAGCGGAAGATGCTGCCGTCGGAGTCGATGTGCTCCAAAAAGAGGCGTGTTTCACGCATCAGCTCGGGCGGCTCCATCATCTTGAACTCGCCGCTCGTGATCCAGTCGTGCAGCGGCGTGCCCGAGTAGACGCGAAGCGTCAAAAACGCGATATAGTCGGGCTTCATGCGGGAAACGGCCTTCGCCGTGTCGATGGCGTGGGCCTGCCAGTCGCCGTTCGCGCCCGCCATGCCGTTGATGGCCGTGACGGAGGTGGCGATGCCCGCCTGCTTGCAGCGGATGGCGTTTAAGACGATCTCCTCGGCAGTAACGCCCTTGCAGAACTTTTTGAGAAGCTCCTCGTTGCCGCTCTCAAGGCCGATATACACGATGCCGAGGCCGTGCTCGCGCAGCGTACGCAGCTCGTCGTCCGTCTTGCGCATGATGGCCTTGGTCGTTGCGTAAGCCGCAACGCGCTTGCAGGTAGGGAAATGGTCGCAGATATAGTCGAGAACGGTCAGAAGATAGTCCATCGGCAGGATCAGCGCGTCGCCGTCGGCTAAAAAGATCTTCTCGATATAGCGCCCGTAGGCGCGCGCCTCGTCGAGGTCGGAGAGCACCTGCTCAATGGGGTTGATGGAGAACTTTTTGTCCTTGTACATCGTGCAGAACGCACATTTGTTGTGGCTGCACCCGAGCGTGCACTGCACGATGAGGCTGCGCGCCTCGCTGGGGGGACGGTAAACGGCTCCCGAATAATGCATCAGGGTTCCTCCTTACAAAATCAGCCGAGCTTGGCCTGGCACTTGTCCATGAAGCGATCCACGGTGATGACGGCGCGCTGGTGCGTGCCCTCGCCGATGAGGCCGGCGGTGTCGGTCGCGGTGGCCTTGAAGTCGACCATCTTGCCGTTTGCGGAAATATCCGTGACCTCGACGGTAACGGTGATCTCCATGCCAACGGGCGAGGGGGAGACATGGGAGACCTCGACCTTGGTGCCGACGGTGCTCTTACCCTCGGGCAGCTCCTGCTGGAGATAGGTGAAGGCGGCGTTTTCGACCATCGCGACGAGATACGGCGTGCCAAACACCGGCAGACCGCCGCTGCCGAGCGCGGCAGCGGTCATGTCTTCCGTGACAACTTTCTTGACGGTAAAAGTATCTCCGATTTTCATCTTAAAAAACTCCTTTACGATATTATTTGGCAGCTTTGACCTTGATCCAGAGCTTGCTCAGCTCACGCATGAGGGTCTGGTTGTCGTGGAACATCTCGTCCTTGTCGTAGCCGCTGCGGGGAAGGTAGGCGGCATTGTCCGCGTAGAGATCCTCAGACGAGGTCATCTCTTCAAACACTTCCGCGTTGGGAGAAGTATAACCTACCGTTTCGGTGTTGTCAAACGCGGCTTCATAGGTGAGCATGTAGTTGATGAACTCGTGGGCGAGCTTGGGATTCTCGGCATTTTGGGGAATGACCATGGCATCGCACCAGATGTTCGTGCCCTGGGAGGGCATATAGAAGCTCATGTCTTCGTTTTCATCAAGCACCACGGCCGCGTCGCCGGAGTAGACAACGGCGATGTCCTTGTAGCCGTTCATCATGCCGTCGATGACCTCATCGGTCACGTAGACGGGGGACATCGTGTTGTTCATCTGCAGCAGCCACTCGTAGGCGTCGTTGATCTCGTTGGGGTCCTCGGTGTTCATCGAGTAGCCCAGCGCCTTGAACGCCATCATGAACGAGTCGCGCTCGGAATCGTAGATGTAGATGTGACCGGCGTAGTCGGTGTTGCGCAGGACCTCCCAGCCCTCGCTCTCGATGACGGCAGGGTCGACGTTCTCGTGGTTGTAGACGAGACCGACGCTGCCCCAGAAGTAGGGGATGGAGTACGTGTTGTCAGGATCATAGCTCATACCGAGCACGGCATCAGACATGTTCTCCATGTTGGGGATCATGCTCTTGTCAAGCGGCTGGAGGAAGTCCTCGTTCATCAGGCGTTCGATCATGTAGTCGGACGGAATGATGACATCGTAGCGGTCGCCGGCCATGAGCTTGGTGTACATCATCTCGTTAGAGTCGAAGTTCTCGACGATGACGCGCACGCCGTACTGCTTTTCAAAGTCGGAGATGACGTTCTCGCCGAGGTACTCGCCGGGGAGATAGAGCTTCAAAACGTTGCTGCCGTACTTCTCGACAGCCGCGGCGCTCTTGTGCTGCTGGGAAAGTCTCGCGCCCACGGTGCCGCCGACAACGGCCAGCACCAGCACGGCGGCAACAGCCGCCATGGCCTTGCGGCTCACGGCGCGGGAGGACTTGCCGTCCTTTTCGCGCTTTTCGCGCACGATCGGCACGATGTTCACGACGCCGAGCACCAGCGTAATGAGAAGAATCACAATGGTAGAAAGGGCGTTGATGGACGGGTTCACGCGCTTGGACATCGTGTAGACCAAAATCGAAATGTTGTTGACGCCGTTGCCCGTTGTGAAGTACGAGATGACGAAGTCGTCAAAGCTCATCGTGAACGCAATGAGCGCGCCGGAGACGATACCCGGCTTGATCTGCGGCACAATGACTTTCGCGAGCGCCTGGAACGGCGTTGCGCCAAGGTCCATCGCTGCGTCGATCAGGTTAGGGTCGAGCGAGCGGAGCTTCGGCGTAACGGAGAGCATCACGTAGGGGATACAGAACATGATATGCGCGATGAGCAGCGTGCCGAAGCCTTTTTTGACCGTGAGGACGCTGAAAAACATCAGAAGTGAGATGGCCGTGACGATATCGGGGTTCATCACGGGCAGGTCGTTGATGCGCTCGACCATCTTCTGCACAACCTTGCGGGATTTAGAAAGGCCGATGGCCGTGATCGTGCCGACGACTGTCGCGACGACCGTCGCGATGACGGCGATGATGACCGTGTAGAGCACAGCCTCCATCATCGTCGAATCGGCGAACATCTTTTCATACCAGCGGAGCGAGAAGCCGCCGAACTTCGTTAGCGAGCGGGAATCGTTGAACGAAAAGATAATGATATAGAGGATGGGGAGGTAGAAGAAGAGCATCGTGAGCGTCAGGATGATCTTCGAGCCGACAGAGGTTTTCTTTTTCATGCGCTTCTCACTCCTTTCCCTGCGAGGCGACCTGAACGTCCGCCTTGCGCGTCAGCCACATCGAGATCATGATGATGACCGCCATGATGAGCGAGATGGCCGAGCCGAAGTTCCAGTCGCCAGTGGTGAGGAACTGCGTTTCAATGATGTTGCCGACGAGGACGTACTGTCCGCCGCCGAGAAGCTTCGGAATGAAGAAGCTCGACACCGCGGGCAGAAACACGAGCGTGATGCCGGAGATCACGCCGGGAAGCGAGAGCGGCAGCGTCACGCGCAGGAATGCCTGCACCGGCGTTGCACCGAGGTCGTTGGCGGCTTCCAAAAGGCTCTTGTCCATCTTGGCAAGGGACGTGTGGATCTGCAGGATCATAAAGGGGATGAAGTTATAGACCATGCCGAGGATGACGGCAAAGCTCGTGTGGATCATCGACACGGGGCCGATGCCGAACCACGAAAGGATCGTGTTGAAGATGCCCTCGTCCTGCAAAATCCCCATCCAAGCATAGGTGCGCACCAGCATGTTGACCCAGGTCGGCATGGTGATGAGCAGAATTAAGATCGTGTTGCTGCGGCCGCCGCGCTGCGCGATGACGTAGGCGATGGGGTAGCCGAGCGCAACGCAGATGAGCGTTGTGATGAGCGCGATATAGAGCGAGCGCAGCAACACATCCATAAAGACCTTGTCCGTGACGAAGCGGGCAAAGTTCTCAAAGGTGAACTGGAATGTCAGCACCGAGTTGCCGGAGGTCGTGAAGGCATAGAGCACGATCAGAAGCATCGGCACCACGATGATCGCGATGATCCACGCGATATACGGGTAAGTCATGGAACGAAAGCGCTTCACCACTGGCCCTCCTTCTTCATCACGTGGATGTCCTCGGGACGGAAGACAAGGCCGACCTGCTCGCCCTCTTCAAAGGCGTGGGTGGTGGAGACCTTGTACTCATAGCCCTCGGTGGAGAAGGTCACATCGTAAACGCCCGGGGTGATGGTCTCGGGGTCGAAGTCGTACTTGACGTCCGTGATCTCGACCTGCTCGCCGTCTTCGAGGGACCACGCCGACGCGCTGGCCCAGGTCTCAAGGTCGGTGTCGAGCGCGATGCTCTCCTGAATGTCCTCGACCTTTTTGAAGAAGTTCATCGCGTAAATTTCTTCCTGATAGACCTTGCTCTCGACGCGGTTCTGCGCTACGACGAGCACCTTGACGGTGATAGACGTATCGTTCGCGGTGGCAAAGGTCACGGTGTAGTTGCCGGTCTCGGGCTTGATGTCGTATTCGACGGTCTTGATGGAGATGGGCTCCTCGGTCTCGGCGTCCCACGCCTCGGCAGAGGCGAGGGCGACGACCTTTGCGTCGTCGAGCTCTTCGACGTCCTCCACGTCCAGAAGGAAGGCGTTCGCACTGATCTTCTCGCCCTTTTCCTCGTTGTAGACAGGGCGGTCCTGCGAGACCTGCATCTTCACGGTGATGGACGTACCGACGCGCGTTTCGACCACGGTTTCATAGTGCATGCCCTTGAAAAGCTGAGACTTGACCGTGCCCTTGAGCATACCCTCGGCACGCGGGACAATGTCGAGGTGCTCGGGGCGGATGACGACGTCGACCTTTTCGTTCTTATTGTAGCCGCGGGCACGGCAGGCGTACTTCTTGTCCTCGAACATGACGAGGTCGTCCTCAAGCATGACGCCGTCGATGATGTTCGTCTCGCCGATGAACTTGGCGACGAATTCGTTGACGGGGGTGCGGTAGATTTCGGTCGGCGTACCGATCTGCTGAATTTCACCCGCATTCATGACGACGATCTTGTCGGACATCGTCAGCGCCTCTTCCTGATCGTGCGTGACGAAGATGAACGTGATGCCGACCTCCTGCTGGATGTATTTGAGCTCCTGCTGCATCTCCTTGCGGAGCTTTAAGTCGAGCGCGCCGAGCGGCTCGTCGAGCAGCAGCACGCTTGGCTCGTTAACGAGCGCGCGGGCGATGGCGATGCGCTGCTGCTGGCCGCCGGAGAGCTCGGTCACGTTGCGGTGGGCATAGTCCTCAAGGCTAACAAGGCGCAGCATACGCATGACTTTCTGCTCGATGACGTCCTTCGGCTCCTTTTTGAGCGTCAAGCCAAAGGCGATGTTGTCGTACACGTCCATGTGGGGGAAGAGGGCATACTTCTGGAAGACGGTGTTGATCTCGCGCTTGTAGGGCGGGACGCTGACGATGTCCTCACCGTCGAAGAGCACCTTGCCCTCGCTCGGCTGCAAAAAGCCGCCGAGGATGCGCAGCAGTGTCGTCTTGCCGCAGCCAGAGGGGCCGAGCAGCGTGACGAACTCATTTTCGTAAATGTCAAGAGAGACGCCCTTGAGAACGACCTGTCCGTCCTCAAAGCTCTTGACAATGTTCTTGAATTGAATGATCTTTTTCTTTTCTTCGGCCATTTCCGATATCCTCACAATTTTATAGAATAGTAGTTAAAAAAGCGGGGGCGTGCAGACCCAGAGGATGCGCGCGGTGGTCTTGCGTTCATTTTTGAGGTAGTGGAACGTTCTGCCGTGGAGATAGAACGTTTCGCCGCGGCACACGACGCTGCGTTCGCCGTCGCACTCTAAAATGACGCTGCCGTCAAGCACGTAGCCGAACTCCTCGCCGTTGTGCGGCTCGATCTCGAACGATTCGCCGCCGGCGGGAAGTTCCAATAAAATGGGCTCCATCTGGTTTTTCTGCGTGTTGGGAACGATCCAGTTGACGGTGCAGTTCTCGCGCTCGTCGACGAAAAAGTCATCGGAGCGGAAGACAAACTGGTCGTTTTTATCCTCCTGAAAGAATTCCGAGAGGTTGGTGCCGAGGGCCTCGAGGATATCGCTGAGCGAGTCGATCGAGGGGGAGGTGAGGTCGCGCTCTAACTGGGACAAAAACCCCTTCGTGAGCTCGCTTCGGCTGGCAAGCTCCTCCAGAGTCAGTCCCTGTCGCGTTCGCAGCTGCTTGATCTTATTGCCAATGTCCATACACACGCCTCCTCGTTCGATATACTAAACTTTTGGTGAGTTTTTGCTAAACCGAGACTATTATACACAGCGCGTGCAAAATTGCAAGAGTATATTTAACAAAAAGTTCAATATTTTGAACTTTTGAAAAATAAAACAGCGAAGAGCCGATTGCAGCTCTCCGCTTGTGGGATTTAACCAAAGTACTTCTTTTGAAACGGGACCTCATCCACCTGAAACTCGCGTCCGTGCAGATATTCGAGGATGCCCGCGTCGCTGGGAAAGTCGAAGCGCAGGCGGTAGGAGTAGAGCGCCTGATGCGTTTCGCCATATTTGCGGTTCACGCTGCCGACGCCGTACTTGCCGTCGCCGAGCAGGGGATGGCCGAGGTCGGCCATGCTCGCGCGGATCTGATGCGTACGGCCCGTGAGCAGCTCGACCTCCAGAAGCGACAGCTCGCCGCGCGTCTGGAGCGTTTGGTATAAGGTGATCGCGCTGCGGCCGTCCGGCACGGGGCGGTGGTAAACGCGGACGGTGTTGCTCTTCTCGTCCTTGCGCAGAAAGCACTCGATGCGGCCCTTCGGCGGCTCGACGCGGCCGAGGGCGATACATAAATAGTATTTGGCGATCTCGCGGTCGCGAATCTTGTCGTTCAGGATGCGCAGCGCTTCAGCGTTTTTCGCCGCAACGACAATGCCGCCAGTGTTGCGGTCGATGCGGTTGCAGAGGGCGGGGGTGAAGGCGTTCTCCTCGCGTGGCCGCCACTCGCGCTTTTGATAGAGGTAGGCGAGCATGTGGTTGACGAGCGTATTGACTTTCTCGTGCTCGTCGGCGTGGGCAAGCATTCCCGCGGGCTTGTCGAGCAGCATGATGTTCTCGTCCTCGTAGACGATCTTGAGCCGCGGCGTCGTGATCGTGAGGTAGACGTTTTCCTCGCTCGGCGACTCGAAAAACTCATCGTTGATGTAGCACTGTAAAATATCGCCCGCGACGAGCTTCTGGTCGCGCTGGGCGCGCGCGCCGTTGACCTTGATGCGCTTTAGGCGGATGTACTTCTGCGCGAGCGACGCGGGAAGCAGGGGGATGGCCTTGCCGAGAAAGCGGTCAAGCCGCTGATTTTCGTCATTTTTTCCGATGTGAAACTCCCGCATGGGCGGCACCTCCGCTTGCGCAGCGCGCGATTTTCTGCTATTGTACGATAGCGGGCAAAAAAAGTAAAGAAATCCTGTCAAAATTTTTGCCGCAACCGTGAAAAAAGTATTTGACAATCGAGAAAACGTCCTCTATAATATCACTCGTGTCATTGCGAGGTGTAGCATGGTTTTAGATGTAAAACGTATCATTAACACCCCCGGAGGCAGAATTCCCTTTGACTTTACAGAGGACTTTTCTGATGTGGACTTCGGCGGCGTGTGTCCTGCGGTTCGGCCGGTCTCAGTGGTAGGGCAGGCAGAGAACATTGCGGGGATGCTGCGGTTGCAGTTTGACCTGACTACAACGCTTTCCGCCGTGTGCGATCGCTGCGGAGCGCCGTTTGATCTTCCGTACAAGGTTCCGTTCGAGTGTCTGCTCGCTGAGGAGCTGGAGGAAAACGACAACGACGATATCCTGCTGCTGGACAACGGAACCGTTGATCTCAGCGAGCTGGCGCGGGAGACGTTCATCCTCAATATGCCAAGCAAGACCCTTTGCCGCGAGGATTGCAGGGGCTTGTGTTCCGGCTGCGGCGTCAACCTCAACTATGAGAAGTGCCGCTGCAAAAAGGAAGTCGACCCCAGGTTAGCAGCCCTCGCAAAGCTTTTGGAACAATAAATTCGCTGTTCATTCAGCTTAACTTTAAGGAGGTGTCAACATGGCAGTCCCCAAGGGGAAAGTATCCCGTCAGAGACGTGATAAGAGACGTTCTTCTCACTGGAAGCTCACCGCTCCCGCGCTTGTCGCGTGCCCGAAGTGCGGCGCTCTGCACCAGCCTCACAGAATGTGCCCGGAATGCGGTACCTACAACGGCCGTCAGGTCAAGGTCATCGAGTCCAAGGTCGCAGCCGAATAATTGATTCGGAACGAAAATCGTTAAGAAAAGCTGAGTGGAACTCCACTCAGCTTTTTCTTATGCCGCAAGAGAAGGTTAGCCTTGCGTAACCTCGAAAATTCGGTTATACTGTATTTGTAATATTTTGCTTTGCGATAAAGAGCGGTGCGATCGCGCGCCGCTTTGGAATAAAGGAGGCAGAGAGATGAAACCTTTGGTTGCGATCGTTGGACGGCCGAACGTCGGCAAGTCCATGCTGTTTAATAAGCTCATCGGCCAGCGGCTCTCCATCGTCGAGGATACGCCGGGCGTCACGCGCGACCGCATCTACGGCGAGAGCGAGTGGTGCGGCCGCAAATTCCGTCTGGTGGACACCGGCGGTATCGAACCGCGCACGGACGATCAGATCTTGTCGTTCATGCGCGAGCAGGCGGAGATCGCCATTCAGCACGCGGACGTCATCATTTTCCTGACGGATGTGAAGACCGGCCTGACGGCTTCCGATCAGGAGGTCGCGAATATGCTGCTGCGATCCCACAAGCCCATCGTGCTGGCGGTCAACAAGATGGACTCGACCGGACGGGTCAACCCCGATTTTTATGAGTTCTACAATTTAGGCCTCGGCGATCCCATCGCCGTTTCCGCCGTGCACGGCCACGGCACGGGCGACCTGCTCGACGCGTGCTTACAGTATTTCCCGCCCGAGGATGACGAGGAAGAGGATGAGGACGTCATCAAGGTCGCCATCATTGGAAAACCCAACGTCGGCAAGTCATCGCTGACGAACCGCATTCTCGGCACCGAGCGCATGATCGTCAGCAATGTTGCGGGCACGACGCGCGACGCCATCGACTCGTACTTTGAAAACGAGCAGGGCAAGTATGTCTTCATCGACACCGCCGGCATGCGCAAAAAGTCGAAGGTCGACGACGTGGTCGAGCGCTACAGCGTGCTGCGCGCCTCGATGGCCATCGACCGTGCGGACGTGTGCCTCATCATGATCGACGCGCAGGAGGGCGTGACCGAGCAGGATACGAAGGTCGCGGGCCTCGCGCACGAGGCAGGCAAGGCCTGCATCATCGTCGTGAACAAGTGGGACCTTGTCGAAAAGGATGGCAAGACCATGGACAAAATGCGCGACGACATCCGCCGCGACCTCTCCTACATGACCTATGCGCCGATCCTCTTCATCTCGGCGGCGACGGGCCAGCGCGTGCCGCGCCTTTTTGAGATGATCAACTACGTGCACAACCAGTCCTGCATGCGCATTTCGACCGGCATGCTCAACAACATTCTGGCCGACGCGCAGACGCGCGTGCAGCCGCCGACGGACCGCGGCCGCAGACTGAAGATCTATTACATGACACAGGTCGGCGTCTGCCCGCCGCACTTTGTCGTGTTCTGCAACGAGCGCAAGCTCTTCCATTTCTCCTACCAGCGCTACCTTGAAAACTGCATCCGCAACGTCTTCGGACTGGAGGGTACGCCGGTCATCATGTCGATTCGCGAGAAGGGAGACAAGGAAGAGTGATGGAGAGCATTTATCCTGAAGTGATCACTACGTTCGCAGCAGTAGTGCTGTATGGCGTACCGGTCGCTGTTGCGGTGCTGTCGTATCTTCTCGGCTGCATCAACGGAGCGATCGCCACGTCGCATCTTTTCTACCATGACGACGTGCGCCGCCACGGCAGCGGCAACGCGGGGCTGACGAATTTTTACCGCAATTACGGCGCGAAGTGCGCGCCCATGGTCATCGCGTTCGACATGCTCAAGGCTGTCGGCGCGGTGCTGCTGGGCAATTATTTCCTGGGCTATCTTCTCGGCTGGGGCGCCGCAGGCAAGTATTTCGGCGCACTGTTCTGCGTCATCGGCCATATGTTTCCGGTGTTTTACGGCTTCAAGGGCGGCAAGGGCATTTTGTGCAGCGGCACGCTGCTGCTGCTTCTCGACTGGCGCATCGCGCTCGTCGGCTGGGGCGCGTTCGTCGTGCTGTGGCTCACGACGCGCTATGTGTCGCTCGGCTCGGTCGCCGCGGCGGTCAGCCTGCCGTTTACCACGTATTTCGTGTTCCATAACACGGCCTGCACAGTGCTCGGCACGTGCATTTCGCTTCTTGTGCTGTGGGCGCACCGCAGCAACATCAAAAGACTCTTAAGCGGTACGGAGAGCAAGTTCCATTTCCATGTGAACGCGCCCAAACCGGGGGAGGACGAATGAACATTGTAGTGCTTGGCTCGGGCGGCTGGGGTACCGCCGCCGCGATGCTGTTATCGGACAACGGCCATACCGTCGCGCTCTGGTCGCACGACCCGAAAAAGGCGGAATTGCTGGATAAGACAAGGGAAAATCCTTTACTCAAAGGCGTGCGCATTCCCGAGCGCATCGCCATCACGAGCGACTTAGCGGTGCTCCAAAATGCGGAGATGGCCGTCTTCGCGTCGCCGTCGTTTGCACTGCGCTCCGTTGCGCATGAGGCTGCGCCGCACCTGAAAAAAGGCACGCTGCTCGTCTCGCTCACGAAGGGCATTGAGCGCGGAACGCACCTGCGCATGAGCGAGATCATCGCACAGGAATGCGGCGAGGGCTATCGTATCGCAGTGCTCTCCGGCCCCTCGCACGCCGAGGAGGTCGCGCGCCGTCTGCCGACGGGCTGTGTGGCGGCGTCCGCCGATCAGGCGAGCGCCGAGGCCGTGCAGCGCGCGTTCATGAACGAGGTCTTCCGCGTCTACACGCACGACGACGTCGTCGGCGTGGAGCTTGCGGGCGCGCTCAAGAACGTCGCGGCGCTGTGCTGCGGCATCAGCGACGGCTGCGGCATGGGCGACAACACCCGTGCGCTGCTCATCACCCGCGCGCTGAGTGAGATCTCGCGCCTGGCCGAGTGCATGGGCGGGCGCAAGGAGACGCTCGCCGGTCTTGCCGGCATGGGCGATCTCATCGTCACGTGTACGTCGATGCACTCACGCAACCATCGCGCGGGCATCCTGATCGGTCAGGGCAAGAGCGCGCAGGAGGCCATGGACGAGGTCGGCGCGGTCGTCGAGGGCTATTACGCCGCGCGCAGCGCGCACGAGCTCGCGCAGCGCTATGGCGTAGAGATGCCGATCTCGACGGCAGTGTACGAGGTCCTCTACGAGGGCAAGAGCGCCGCGCCGCTCATCGGCGTTCTGATGAGCCGCACGCCGAAGAAGGAAAGCGATTGCAGCTGGTTATGATTATTTCAAAAAAGCGGCCCTTGGGCCGCTTTTTTGAGTAAGATTGCAGCCCACGGCAGCGCACGCGCCGTAGGCGCGTACGTTTGCGGGCTGAGAAGTGTTTTCCGCCACGCGCATGTCGCGGCGGAAAACGATTAAGATTATTTGCGCCGTGCGCGGCGCAAACTCTGCGAGGCTTTTGCGCCTGCGGGCGCGAAAAAATATATTGAGGGTAACGATGGATATTTTGACGCAAATTGAGAATTACCAGCCTTACAATGAGCAGGAGGAGCGGGATAAGGGATTGATCCTCGACTGTCTGCGCGCGTTTGAGGATGTGTTTACGCGGGAAAATGCACTGGCGCACATGACGGCGTCGGCCTGGGTGGTGAACGAGCGCTTCGACCGCGTGCTGATGGCGTATCACAACCTCTACGATTCGTGGTCGTGGCTCGGCGGACACGCCGACGGAGAAGAGGATCTGCTCGCCGTCGCGCTCAGGGAAGTCCGCGAGGAGAGCGGCGTCAAAAACGTCCGTCCGGCAAGCGAGGACATTTTCTCGCTTGAGGTGCTGACTGTCGACGGCCACGCGAAGCGCGGGAAGTACGTCTCCTCGCACCTGCATCTGAACGTCACGTACCTTCTCATCGCGGACGATACGGACGCGCTCACGGTCAAGCCCGACGAGAACAGCGGCGTGAAATGGTTCACGCCCGAGGGCGCGGTGGAAGCCAGCAGCGAAAAATGGTTTCGCGAGCATATCTACAATAAACTCAACGAGAAGATGCGGCAGTTTTATAGGGAAAACGAACGGAAGGGGAGATCGCAGGAATGAAGCTTCGAAATGCTACAACCGCAGACGCAGCCCGCTTGGATACGCTTTTGACAAGGCTTATCCATGATGAGGTACAGTATGACTCCAATTTAAACGGTTCGTATGTTGTCACCGATAATTACCGCGACCGCATCGGTCTGGAGGGCCATAAGCTTCTGTTGATTGAGGACGGAGGAGAGATCGTCGCTTTCCTGTATGGCTTTCTCTACGAAATTCCCGGCATGCTTGCAAAACCGATTGCGATTCTCGATGCGTTGTACGTTGAGAAAGAACATCGCCGGAAGGGCTATGCATCGCAGCTCATTTCTGCCTTTAAGCCCTTCGCGGAGGAAAACGGCGCCTGCCGCATCGAGCTGAAGGTGCTATCACGCAACGAAGCCGCTCTGCGCCTTTATGAGAAACTCTCCTTCAAAGAAACCAAAAAGTACATGACGATGGATTTACAGGTGCAATAGTCCCTGAAATCAGAAAAAGCCGCCCGTCGGGCGGCTTTTTTATTTCATCTTTCGTTTGACAATTCTCATGGCGATAAGCAGGATCAGAACGACCGCAGCCGTAAAAACGGCACCGATCTGGAGGCTCGTGTACCACGGGGCCGAGGTAAGAGCGTACAGGCCCGGACGCTGGCGGTAGTCGATATACTGATAGACGCTCGTGCCGGCAAAAACGCCCACAACGCACAAGATGGCGGTTCTTAATATCTGATACAGCTTTTTCATGGGGTAACCGCCGAGATTCTTTGTATCGAGTCGCTATGTCAAAGCGGAAATTATGGCAGGCGCATATACAGCAGCGGGTACGGGTTACCCTCCTCGTCGTGCTCGGTTCTCTGATAAGTCTGAAAGCCCATGTGCCGGTAGAAGCCGACAGCCTGAGGGTTCTGCTCGTTGACGGTTACCTCGCGGACGCCGTATTGCAGGAGCTGCCTGCCAAGTCACCGGCTGCGCTTCAGTGCAAGGATATCTCTGACCAGAAAAGCGGCTGAGCCGCATACTGCTACAATGGACGCTGCGTATGCTGCCAGTCTCTGCATTGAGAACTGATAAAGGCAAATGGTGAGCGCTGTCGTGATGAGAAGCAAGTCGAAAACGATTTGTGCCTTCCGCTTCACCGCTGCTTCACGGATAAGAAACGTGCAGATGGATGCAGCGACCACGGTAAGAACCAGCAAAAGATAGCAGAGGGTCTTCATATCGCACCGCCTTTATTTGAGTCGAGGAATTGCAATTCAGTATACCAGAAAAGCGGAGGAGAGGGCAACCCTTTGCAGTAAAAAAAGAAGCACTGCTTTCGCAGTGCTTCTAATCTGTTTGGTCGCTTAGATCGCGCGGGTAACCTTACCGGAACGCAGACAGCGGGTACAAACATAGACATGGCGGGGCGTACCATTGACGATAGCCTTCACGCGCTTGACGTTGGGCTTCCAGGGACGATTGGAACGACGGTGAGAGTGGGAAACTCTGATACCGAACGAAACACCCTTGTCGCAAAACTCGCACTTTGCCATCCGTTGCACCTCCTTGCTGTAATCAAATCAAGGCTTGGTCATTCACAAGCAGTTGATACTATAACAGATTGCATCACAAAATGCAAGTACTATTTTCAAAAAAGATGAAAAAATCTGTAATTTTTCCGCTCGCGGCGCAAATGCGAAAAAAGCGTGGCGCGGCAGGGCGTTTTCGCTTGTAAAAAAGGGGGGCAGCGATTATAATTAAAGTGTATTTTATCACGCGGGCCAAGGCCCGCATGGAGGGAACTATGAATACCAATCGCTCCGTCCGCGTAAAGGACATCGTAGAAAAATTTCAGATGGAGGTCATCAACAAGGGTACAGATTACGACACCGAGATCTTGACCATCACGGACGTCAACCGCCCCGGCCTCCAGTTCATCGGCTTTTTCGATTATTTTGATCCGAGAAGATTGCAGATCATCGGCAAGAGTGAGGTGACGTTCCTGCGCGGCTACTCGGCCGAGGAGCGGCGCAAGCGCTTCGAGGACCTGTTCTGCTATGAGATCCCGGCACTGGTCATCTCGCGCAATTTAGATGTTTTCCCTGAGTGCCTCGAGATGGCGCAAAAGCACGGCCGCACGCTGCTTCGCACGAAGTACACGTCCGTCGAGTTCACCGCCATGACCATCGACTACCTGAACCACGCGCTCGCGCCCGTCATCACACGCCACGGCGTGCTCGTCGACGTGTACGGCGAGGGCGTGCTGATCCTCGGCGACAGCGGCATCGGCAAGAGTGAGACGGCCATCGAGCTCATCAAGCGCGGCCACCGCCTCGTCGCCGACGACGCGGTCGAGATCACGCGCATCGGCTCAACGCTCTCGGGCACGGCGCCTGAGCTCATCCGCAACTACCTTGAGGTGCGCGGCGTTGGCGTCATCGACGTGGAAAAGCTCTTCGGCGTGGGTGCAGTGCAGGATTCGACGCAGATCGACCTTGTCATCCAGTTTGAAAAGTGGGAGGATGACAAATTCTATGACCGTCTGGGTCTCGACGAAAACGACACGACCATCCTTGATGTGCCCGTGCCGCAGATCACCATTCCCGTCAGTGCGGGCCGTAACCTCGCCGCGATCGTGGAGCTGGCAGCGATGAACAACCGCCAGAAGAAGCACGGCTTCAACTCCGCGCGCGAATTCGCCGCGCAGATCGACGGCCACATTGACCGCGTGACCCGCGAAAATGAGCTGAAAAACCAGAATCCGTGAACGGAGGAGCATCTATGTCTTGGGAAACCGCACTCGACCGCCAGATCCATGACTATCTGCCCGACCTCAAATGGGCCGCAGATGAGCCGATGGCAAAGCATACGTCGTTCCGCATCGGGGGACCGGCCAAACGCATGGCCTTTCCGAAAACGCGCGAGCAGCTCGTTGTGCTGATGGGCTTTTTGCAGGACGCGGGCGTCAAGCCACTGCTGATCGGCAACGGCACGAACCTGCTCGTCGCCGACAAGGGCCTTGACACTGTGGTCATCGACACGTCCGCCGAGCTTTCTCATATTGAGCTGACGGACGAGGGCGAGATCGCAGCGGACGCAGGCGTGTCGCTCGCGAAGCTCGCGCTGTTCGCATGGAAAAACGGCCTGACGGGGCTGGAATTTGCCCACGGCATCCCCGGCACGCTCGGCGGCGGCGTCGTGATGAACGCAGGCGCCTACGGCGGCGAGCTCAAGGACGTTGTCACCGAAGTGACGGCGCTGTATCCCGACGGCGTGAAGGTTTTAACACCTGCGGAGCTGGATTTTTCTTATCGCCACAGCGTGTTTTCCGCGGGCGAGGGCATCGTCCTCGGCGCGAAGGTCAAGCTCGAATCGGGTGATCCGGACGCCATCAAGGCAAAGATGGACGATCTGATGGCGCGGCGCAAGGCGAGCCAGCCGCTCGAGCTGCCGAGCGCGGGCAGCACGTTCAAGCGCCCGACCGGCTACTACGCGGGATCGCTGATCGAGGGCTGCGGCCTCAAAGGCTGCCGCGTCGGCGGGGCAGAGGTATCAAGCAAGCACGCAGGCTTCGTCGTGAACGTCGGCGGCGCGACCTGCGCCGATGTGCTCGCCCTCATCGAAAAGGTACAGAAGACCGTTTACGACGCGCACGGCGTGATGCTGGAGCCGGAGGTCAAGATCATCCGGTAAATAGAAAGAGAGACAACGATGGAAATTCTGATCATATCCGGTCTGTCCGGCGCGGGCAAGTCCAGCGCCGCCACCTATCTGGAGGACATGGGCTACTATACGGTGGACAACGTACCGGCGGACATCATTTTGAAATTTGCCGAATTCTGCGCGCAGAGCGACGGCCGCTATGACCGCGTCGCGCTCGTGAGCGACATCCGCTCGGGCAACGGCAACTTTCAGGGGATTTTAGACGCAATGGAGCGGCTCAAGCAGGGCGGCGATATCTGCCGGCTGCTGTTCGTCACGGCGGACCTTGAGACCATCATCAAGCGCTACAAGGAGACGCGCCGCCGCCATCCGCTGATGTCTGACGGCATGACCATCGAGCAGGCGATGCACCGCGAGCAGGAGCTGCTGCGCCCGCTGCGCGAGCACGCCGACTTTGTCATCGACACGACGCTCATGCCCGCAGCCAAGCTCAGAAATGAGCTCTACGGTCTCTTTGGCGACAAGAGCGCGCGCGGCAAGCTGAGCGTGAACGTCGTCTCATTCGGCTTCAAATACGGCGTCCCGCTGGAAGCCGACCTGGTATTCGACGTGCGCTTCCTGCCCAATCCCTTTTACGTGCCGGAGCTCAAGCACAAGACTGGCATGGACAGTGAGGTCTATGACTACGTGTTCTCGTTCCCGCAGACGAAGACGTTTATCGACAAACTTGAGGGAATGCTCTCATTCCTGCTTCCGCTCTACGCAGAGGAAGGGAAGAGCACGCTCGTCATCGCCGTCGGCTGCACGGGCGGGCACCACCGCAGCGTGTCCGTCGCGCGCTGCATCGCGTCCTACCTCACGGCCCTGGGCTATCCCGCGTTTGAAAATCACCGCGACATCACGCGCGGCTGAAGCAAGTTTTTGAAACGAAAGAAGGTGGCGGCATGTCGTTCGCCTATGACGTAAAAGCGGAGCTTTGCAAGGTTCCGATCAACCGGAGCTGCTGCGCCGTGGCCGAGGGCTGCGGCGTGCTGCTGTACGCCAGCGCATTCACCGCAAACGAGGTGCGCATCGTCACGGAAAATGACGAATTCGCCGCGCGTCTCCCAAAGCTCTTCCAAAAGGCATTTTCCCTGCGCTTTGACGAACTCCCTGACAAGTCGAAGGACGGCGGCAAGCTCGTCTTCCGCATCACGCAGGAGGACAAGCTCGACACGATCTGGCGCGCGCTCGGCTACGATCGCCGGGCGCATTTTGCGCTGCACCTGAACTTTGCGCTGCTTGAAGAAGAGTGCTGTCGGGCGTCGTTCCTGCGCGGGGCGTTTTTGTCCGGCGGCAGCGTGACCGACCCGCAAAAGCGGTATCACTTAGAGCTTGCGACCTCGCACGTGCAGGCGGGGCGCGAGGTCGAGGCGCTGCTGCGCGACATGGGCTTTGAGCCGAAAAATGTCATGCGGCAGAATAACCTCATTACATATTTTAAGAGCAGCACCCATATCGAAGACCTGCTGACGCTCATCGGCGCGCCGGGGCGCGCGCTTGAGATCATGTCGGCCAAAATCGAAAAGGAAATGCGAAACACCGTGAACCGGCGCGTAAACTGCGACGCGGCCAACCTTGACAAAGCAGTGCTGGCCTCACGTGAACAGGTGGAAGCCTTTACACGCTTGACCGAGTCCGGTGCGATCAACGACCTGCCCGTCAAATTGCAGGAGGTCGCTGTCGCGCGGTTACTTCAGCCAGAGCTGACGCTTTCAGAATTGGCGGCGACATTTGACCCGCCGCTGACGAAGTCGTGTTTGAATCACCGCATCCGAAAGCTCATGGAGATCGCAAAAAAAGAAGAGAACGAATAGGAGGGAGCGCGCCATGTCGTTTGCCCATTTACATGTCCATACCGAATACAGCCTGCTCGACGGCGCGTGCCGTATCCGCGACCTCCCCAAGCTCGTCAAGTCGATGGGGCAGACCGCCTGCGCCATCACCGACCACGGCGTGATGTACGGCGCGGTCGACTTTTACCGCGCCTGCAAGGCCGAGGGCATCAAGCCCATCATCGGCTGCGAGGTGTACGTCGCCCCGCGCACACGCTTTGACAAGCAGCACGAATTCGACAGCGAGGCCCGCCATCTCGTGCTGCTGTGCGAGAATGAGGAGGGCTATCGGAATCTTTCCTACCTCGTCTCAATGGCGCACGTTGAGGGCTTTTACATCAAGCCGCGCATCGACCTGGATCTTCTGCGCGAGCACTCCAAGGGCCTCATCGCGCTCTCGGCGTGTCTCGCCGGTGAGATCCCGAGAAGGCTCCGCAATGGCGACTACAACGGTGCCAAGGAATATGCCTTAACACTATCTGAAATCTTTGGACCCGAGCACTTTTATCTTGAATTGCAGGACCACGGCATCCGCGATCAGGCCATCGTGAACAAGGGCATCCTGCGCCTGCACGAGGATACGGGTCTCCCGCTCGTCGTGACAAATGACGCGCACTATCTTCGAAAAGAAGATGCCTACGCGCACGACGTGCTGCTCTGCATCCAGACGGGCAAGACCGTGGACGACGAAAACCGCATGCGCTATGAGCCGCAGCGCTTCTATCTTCGTTCGACCGAGGAGATGGCGGCGCTGTTTCCCGACTATCCCGAGGCGATCGAGAACACCGGCAAGATTGCCGAGCGCTGCAATTTGGAGTTTACGTTCGGCAAGTACCATCTGCCGGAATTCAAGGTGCCGGAGGGCTACACCTCGCTCACATACTTCAAAAAACTCTGCGCCGACGGCTTCACCCAGCGCTATGGCGAAGGGACGGACAAGCAGCGCGCGCAGCTCGAATACGAACAGAACATGATCGAGCGCATGGGCTTTGTCGACTACTTTTTGATCGTCTCCGACTTTGTGCGCTACGCCAAGAGCGTCGGTATCCCCGTCGGTCCTGGCCGCGGCAGCGCGGCGGGCAGTATTGTTTCGTACTGCCTGTCGATCACAGACATCGAGCCGATGAAATACGGCCTCTTTTTCGAGCGCTTTCTGAATCCCGAGCGCGTGTCCATGCCTGATATCGACATGGACTTCGGCGATACGCGCCGCGGCGAGGTCGTGGAGTATGTGCGCCGCAAGTACGGCGACGATCATGTGGCGCAGATCGTGACCTTCGGCACGATGGCCGCGCGCGGCGTCATCCGCGATGTGGGACGCGCACTCAATATGAGCTATGCCGACTGCGACGTCATCGCCAAGCTCGTCCCCGCAGGGCCGCACGTCACGCTCGACGACGCGCTGCGCATCTCGCGCGAGCTGCGCGAAAAGTACGAGGGCGACGAGCAGGTGAAAAAGCTCATCGACACGGCACGCGCCCTTGAAGGCATGCCGCGCCACGCCTCGACGCACGCCGCCGGCGTGGTTATCACGAAGCGCCCCGTCGTCGACTATGTCCCGCTCGCGCGCAACGACGACACGATCGTCTGCCAGTACGTGATGACGACGCTCGAAGAGCTCGGCCTGCTCAAAATGGACTTCCTTGGCCTGCGCAACCTCACGATTCTGGATGACGCAGTCAAGACGATCCGTGAAAAGGATAAAAACTTTACTCTTGCCGGTATTCCTGAAAATGACGCCGCGACCTACGAAATGCTGGCCGCGGGGCGGACGTCGGGCGTCTTCCAGCTCGAATCGAGCGGCATGACGGGCGTGTGCGTCAGCCTGAAGCCGCAGAACATCGAAGACATCACGGCTTTGATCGCGCTCTACCGCCCGGGGCCGATGGAGTCCATTCCGAAATTCATTGCCTGCAAACACGACCCGAAAAAGGTCACATACCTCATTCCGCAGCTTGAGCCGATCCTGTCGATCACCTATGGCTGCATCGTGTATCAGGAGCAGGTCATCCAGATCTTCCAGCAGCTCGCGGGCTACTCGCTCGGCCAGGCAGACATGCTGCGCCGCGCGATGAGCAAGAAGAAAGTCAAGGACATCGAGCGCGAGCGCGAGGCGTTTCTGCACGGCGATCCCGCGCGCAATATCTCCGGCTGCGTGGCAAACGGCATCGACGAGAAGGCCGCGCAGGAAATTTACGAGGAAATTTACGCCTTCGCGAACTACGCGTTCAACAAGGCGCACGCCGCGGCCTATGCGGTCGTCGCATATCAGACGGCGTACTTCAAGTGCCACTATACGAAAGAATACATGGCGGCACTGCTCTCGAGCGTGCTCGACTCGTCCGACAAGGTGGGCGAGTACTTCAACGAGTGCCGTGAGTGCGGCATCAAGCTCCTGCCGCCGGATGTCAACCATTCCGCCGACCGTTTCACGGTCGAGCCCGAGGGCATCCGCTTCGGTCTCGTCGCCATCAAGAACATCGGCCGCGGGCTCATTTTGCGCATGATGCAGGAGCGTGAGCTCAACGGCCCGTTCGTCGACTTTCAGGATTTCTGCCGCCGCATGGACGGCATGGAGATCAATAAGCGTGCGGTCGAGAACCTGATCCGCGCAGGCGCGTTCGATTCGACGGGCGCGAAGCGCTCGCAGCTCATCGCTGTCTACGAAAAGGTGATGGACGGCATCGCCGAGGGCAACCGCACGAACGTGGATGGGCAGATCGACTTTTTCGGCATGGGCGCGGAGACCGCGCAGCAGGCCGCGCTCGTCCTGCCCGACATTCCCGAGTTCACGCCGCAGGAGCTCATGGCGATGGAAAAGGCCACGACAGGGCTTTACCTCACCGGCCATCCGATGGACGCCTACCGCTCGCTCGTCCGCTCGTCCGGTGCGGCCGCCATCGGCCGCGTGATGGAGGACTTTGCGCAGGAGGCAGGGCCGACGACATTCTCCGACGGGCAAAAAATTTCGCTCGCGGGCGTCGTGACCGCGAGCAAGACGAAGATGACAAAGAAAAATACCCTCATGGCCTACGTGACGCTCGAAGATGGCACGGGAGCCATCGAAATGCTCTGCTTCACGCGCGCGCTTGAACAGTACGGCAGTTATTTGCAGGAGGGACAGGTCATTTACGTCACGGGTACGCTCTCTGTGCGCGATGAAAAGGCACCGCAGCTCATGTGTGACTTTGCCCGTCCGCTGAACGCCAATTTTTCGACGGGAACGGCAGCGCCTGCGCAGGCGCCGCAGCAGCGGACGGGGCAGACGCTCTATCTGCGCCTGCCGTCGGTTGACGGGCCGGAGATGGCGATCCTCCGCAAAATCCTCTATATGTTCGAGGGAAAAGAGAACAACGTCCGCATCCGCGTGCTTGATACCGGCAAGCTCATCGGCACGACCTGCGACCTGCACACCTCGCTTGTGTGCGACTTGGAAGAGCGCTTCGGCAAGGAAAACGTTGTGGTAAAGTGAAAATCTGCCCATCGCAACGCGAAGTTGCGCGATAGTTGGTGGAGGCAACTGCTGCTTTTCGCTATGATGAGCGCATCAAACGAAAAGGAGAACAACTATGCAGCTCACTCTAATCTTATTCCCAATCGCGCTTGCGATCTACGGCGCGATCATCTACCTCTTCGTGCTGCTCGTCAAGGCACTGCGAAAGTACATCAAGTCCAAAGACGTGCGCAAGGAGAAGAAGGCTGTCTGCCGCTCGCTCGGCGAAGCGCTCAAGGCGCACCGGACGGAAAAACAGATGACGCAGGAGTTCGTCGCCGAGACGCTCGGCGTCAGCCGTCAGGCGGTCAGCAAGTGGGAGAACGGCACGTCCGACCCCAGCACGTCGAATCTCTGCGCGCTCGCGAAGCTCTACGGCATCCCGGTCGAAGAACTGCTGCATGAGACGCAGGAGAAAAGCGAGGATTGAAGCAAAAAAGAGACAGCCGAACGGCTGTCTCTTTTGATACCGTCGAAAAAGTGGCAAAGCCACTTTTTCGAGAAGGATTCGCTGCGCTCTGCGCCTCAGTTGTCCGCTATAAGCGGACAATTCGACGCTCGCTCCGCGCAAAGTGTTTTCTGCCACGCACATGTCGCGGCAGAAAACAGATTTCACAGATTTCACGTCTGCGGATGTGAAACTCTGCGAGGCTCTTTCGACAAGCTGAAAAGAGACAGCCATCGGCTGTCTCTTTTTTGCATATTGATATGTACGTTATTTTCCCTCGTCAGGTTCGGAGAAGAGCGTGTTCAAAACGCCGGTGTAGAGCTGCTCGGGATTTTTCTGGAAGCGCTCGGCGAGATCCTTGGCCATGACATCCTTGGGAACCATCAGTTCCATCTTCAAGATGGGCTGGCTCTCGTCGTCGTTAAACGCGAGCGTGACCGTGTAGGTCCCGTTGCGGCGCGGCGCGATGTCGGACTGGATCTGCGCGCGGCGCTTGAGCTTCTGGTTGAAGATCGTGATGTTCTTGTCGGCGCGCAGGCGCACAGAGTAGGGAAGGCTCGACTCGCAGATCGCGCCGTTGTGCAGGCCCTTTTCCGTGATGGCGTAGAGCCCGTCGTCCGAAAGCGTCAAATGCTGCGACTCGACCAAATTGCTCAGGCATTCGGAAAAGTCAAAAAAGTCGATGCCGTCGTCGCACATCGTCAGCTCCTGCATGGCCTCGAACGGGACCGGCTCGATGAGCCGGGCAGCAACATACAGAATGAGAAATTTGATCTCCAGTTTGTCCTGGATAAAACCGACGCGCCCCATAGCGCACCTCCTCGGGTGAATTTACAGCGATCATAACACAAAATGACTGCCAATACCACAAAAAGTTGTCGGTATCGGTCGGCCAAAAACTATATTTAGTATAGCACACCTTTTTTCGCTTGTATAGGTCTTTTTCAAAATCGGCAAAAACGCAGCACACCCATCTTCGCGTACGGCATAGACTGGGGTGAAAGAAAGGCGCGGTCGCGCCCGACTTTCCAGTACTTAAAATAGGAGGTATTCTTGCTTTATGGCTGATAAAGTAGCAGCAGGCCACGTCGGCGGCGCGAACGGCGCGCGCGAGGCGGTCTGTATTCATACGAAAAAGATCTATTCATCCTGCCGCGACAAGGATTGCATTGAGGATTTGCGCTTTTACCCCACGGCCACGGCGCAGAGCGTTTTGAGCACGGCGCAGGGGCTGCGCGGCGGCAGCGCCGAGCTGATCTACACCTTTGTGGACGTCGAGCCCGTCAACTTTAACCGCGGGTACTACACCGTCGACATGCACTTTTTCTACCGCATCACCTTGCAGGCGCTCAACGGCAGCACGCGCTACACGGAGATCGAGGGTCTTGCGACCTTTGATAAGCGCGTCGTGCTCTTCGGCAGCGAGAGCGGCGCGAAGATCTACTCTTCCATCCCCGAGGCAAACGCTATCGACGCGCCGCTGAACCTGACGGCAAATCTCCCGACCGCGGTGGTCGAGGTCGTCGACCCGATGCTGCTGTGCGCGCACTTTGCCGACAACTGCAACTGCCGCTGCGGCTGTGACCGCGGTACGCTCGGCGGCGTGCCCGCGGGCATTCTGGCAGCATTCGACGAGCCAATCATCTTCGACGAGTCCGCGATCCGCCGCGTGTGCATCTCGCTCGGCCAGTTTTCGACTGTGCGCTTAGAGCGCGACACGCAGCTTCTCATCCCCGTGTACGACTACTGCATTCCGTCCAACGAGTGCACGCTTGTCGGCGGCGACTGCAGCTGCGAGGACCCGTGCAAGGTCTTCGATGCGGTGGAGTTCCCGATGGACGATTTCTTCCCGCCCGCGGCGGCGCCCGGCGGCTGCGGCTGCGCGTGCCCCTGCGGCGAACAGTAAAAATCAAACGCGAAAAAACGGGGAATTTCCCCGTTTTTTCTTTTGCCCGAAATGGGACAAACCGGCATAAGCGTGTCCACCGCCTCATAGATTGGACTAACACCAAAGAAGGGAAGTGGGAACGGTGGAACGTCTGGAACGGATCTATCGCTACGAACAATCGTGCGAGTTTTTACCGCACCGGCTCAAAAGTCTCGCCCTGTCGCTGCCGGACAAGCAGAAAGAGCGCGTCGAGGAGCTGCGCCTTCGCGTGATGCACCCGCTGACGGTGCTGACACTGGAGGGCGAGCTGAACGCCGCGCCGGACGGGCGTGCGTCGCTCGTGACGGCGGAAGACCTCGAACAGATGCTCGGCGCGGTGACGGAGTATTCGCGCTATGCCTGCATCGAAACACTGCGGCAGGGCTTTTTGCCGCTGCGGGGCGGGTTCCGCCTCGGTGTGTGCGGCAGCGCCGTCGTGCGCGACGGCGAGGTGAGCAATCTGAAGGACATTTCGTCGCTCGCGCTGCGCATCGTGTGCGAGCACATCGGGCTCGGGAGCGACGTTGCGCCGCAGCTCTTCAGCGCTGACGGGCGGTTTTTGAGCACGCTCATTCTCTCGCCGCCCGGCGGCGGGAAAACGACGCTGCTGCGTGACCTCATCCGCGTGCTGTCGCTCGGGGATGCCGAACACCGCGCGCTGCGCGTGGCGGTCATCGACGAGCGCTGCGAGCTCGCCGTGTGCTGCAAGGGGCGAGCGCAGATGGAGCTCGGCAACCACACGGACGTGCTCTCGCTCTGCCCAAAGGCCGTCGGCATCCCGATGGTGCTGCGCGGCATGAACCCGCAGGTCATCGCGGTCGATGAGATCACGGCGGAGGAGGATATCCGCGCAATGTGCCTGGCCGCGAACTGCGGCGTCGGGCTGCTCGCGAGCATCCACGCCGCGAGCGTTGACGAGCTGCACCAGAAGCCGCTCTGGCGGGAGCTTCTGCGCGCGAGGGTGTTTCGCCGCTGCATCGTCATCCGCTCGAACGGCGGTGCACGTTCTTACGAAGTGGGTGACCTGCCATGCTCCGACTGACGGGCAGTGCACTGATCCTCGGCGCAGTGCTGTGGCTGCAAAGGAGTTTCCATTTACGTACTTTACTGCGGCAAAGGACGCTTCGCGCGCTTTCCGGTGCGTTTCTCGCACTCGAGAGCGCCGTCCGATTGACGCTGACGCCGCTGCCCGCGCTGCTGCGGCACTTGAGCTGCGAACCGGAAGCCGCGGGCTTCTTTGAAGGTGTGACCGCCAATCTTGCGCGCGGCGAACCGCTTGCCTCTGCATGGGAGCACGCCGCAAAGACTCTGCCCATCGCCGCGCGGGAGCGGGAGACTGTATCGGCGCTGGGACACGCGCTCGGTGGGGATGAGGAAAGCGTCTGCGCCGCGCTGACGCTCGCGGCAAGCGAGCTCTCGCGCCTTGAAGAGGAGCTGCGGCAAAGGGAGCGCGAAACGGGCCGCATCACGGCGGCACTGTGCCTCGGAGGCGGGGCAATGCTCTGTATTCTGCTGCTATAACGTTATTGAAAAGGATAAACGCTTTACATAAGGAAGACGTCTATGGATATTGACCTCGTGTTCAAGATCGCAGCGGTGGGCATCGTCGTCGCCGTGCTCAATCAGCTGCTCGTGCGCTCGGACCGTCCGGATCAGGCAATGCTCGTGAGCCTGGCCGGTCTCATCACGACGATGATGCTGCTCGTGCGGGAGATCAGCTCGCTCTTTGATCTCATCAAGAGCCTGTTTGGGTTTTAAGATGGAGCTGCTCATCAAGCTTGCGGCGCTGAGCCTGTGCGTGAGCGCCGTGACGGCGCTGCTCAAAAAGAGCGACGAAGCGCTCTCGCTTCTTCTGCTGCTTGCGGCGGTACTTGTCGGCTGCGCGATGCTGCTGCCCGCGCTCTCCGACCTCTTTGACTTCTGCGAGCGGGCGCTGACGCTCACGGATCTGCCGCTCACGCTGTTCGTGCCGGTCGTTAAGGTCACGGCCATCGCGCTGGTAGCGCGCTTTTCCTGCGCGCTGTGCGCGGACGCGGGGCAGAGCGCGCTGTCAAGTCTGCTCGCCGCGGCGGGGACGCTGTGCGCGCTCGTCTGCGCGCTGCCGCTCATGGAGGCGCTGCTCGAGATGGTGGAGGGATTTCTATGAAAAAGCTGCTCTGCCTGCTTTTTGCCGCGTTTCTCCTCTGCGTGAGCGCGTCAGCACTTGAGCTGCCGTCAGGACTGGATGACGTCGTGCCGCGCGAGCTCATCGACAGCGCCGAGGCGGGGGATGATCTGCTCCTGCGCGGCGGACAGTACCTTTTTTCGCACTTTCGCGCGGCATTGCAGGATGCGGTGGCAAATTCCCTGCGCGGCGCGATGACGCTGATGCTGCTCTCGCTCCTGTGCGGGCTCGTCGAGGGCACGGCGGAGAGCGCGGGGGAGACGCCCGCGCGGTACACGGGCTATCTCGGCGTGCTGAGTGCGGCGGCGCTCTCAGCAGGGGACTTAAGCGCGCTCATCGGCCTTGGCGTCGAGACGATGGACGAGCTTTCGACCATGGCAAAGCTCCTGCTGCCGACGATCGCCGCAGCGATGGCGGGCGGGGGCTGTGTGGGCTCGGCAAGCGTCTGGCAGGTCGGCGCACTGATGCTGAGCGACATCTTTCTTTCGCTGATGCGCGATGTGCTCGTGCCGGTGCTCTACTGCATGATCGGCACGGCGGCCGCGGGCGCGCTTTTGGAGCAGAGCCGCTTATCGCTGCTCTCCAAGGGCATCGGCAAGCTGCTCTCGTGGGGCTTGAGCGCGATTCTGATCGTATTTACCGCGTTTTTGTCGGTCTCGAACCTGCTGGCCGGTTCTGCCGACCGGCTCGCGGTCAAGGTGGGCAAAACCGTCATCTCCGGCGCGGTGCCCGTCGTCGGCGGAATATTGTCCGACGCGACGGAGGCCGTCGCCGCCGCGGCGCTCACGCTGCGCGGGACGCTCGGTGTGCTGGGCGTATTTTCGGTGCTGGCGCTGTGCCTTGTGCCGCTGCTGCGCATGGCGGTGCAGTATCTTTTTTATCAGCTCGCGGCGTTTTTCAGCGGCATGGTGGGGTCACAATCACTCAGCAAGTTTTTAGAGCAGCTCTCCTCCGCGTTTTCACTGATGCTGGCGATGACGGCGGGCGGGGCGTTCTTGCTGCTCGTGTCGCTTTTGATTGCAATGATGATGGTGGTGACGGTATGACGTTTCTTCGCTCGTGGCTTTTAAGCGTGACAGCCTGCGCGGTACTGGTAAGCATCGTCCAGCAGCTCACGGACGGCGGCACGATGAAAAAGATCGTGCGTTTTGTCGGCGGGATGGTGCTGATGCTTGCGATGCTGCGCCCGCTGCTCTCACTCACGTTCGATCTGCCGGAGCTCGACGGCGGTCATTACCGCGAGGCGGTCGAAGCGCTGAAGGAAACGCTGAACGCCGAGCAGGACAGTGCGCTCGGTGATAGCATAGCTGCGCAGACGCAGGCATATATTGAGGACAAAGCCAGCTCCTTAGGTCTGAGCGTGCGCGCCGAAGTGCAGACCGCTTTACGCGACGGCGTACCGTTTCCGGACAGCGTCACACTGTACGGAGAAAACAGCGCGGCGCTCGGCGCGTACATCGTACAGGAGCTTGGCATTGCAGAGGAGAATCAGCTATGGATCGAACCGAAGTGAACGCATCGCCCGTGCAGAAGGCGCTGCAAGGCATCAAGAAGTACAAATACGTCCTCCTGACGGCACTGCTCGGCGTGCTGCTGTTGCTGCTGCCGCAGAACGAGAAAGCGGCAGACTCAGGCTCCGCGACACCGTCCGCCGCGGAAAATTTCGACCGCGAGGCGCTGCAAAACGAGATGGAGAATATTCTTTCCTCGCTCGACGGCGTCGGGAAGCTCTCGCTTATGCTGACGGTCGAGGGCGGCGGCGCTTACGAGCTGGCTCAGGATGAGACCGCGTCGCTCAAAGCCCGAGGGGAGGAGGTCGACGAGCAGACGCGAAAGACGGAGACCGTTGTGCTCGGCAGTGGCACGAGCGCCGAGGTCGTCGTGACCCACAGCCGCTATCCGCGCTTTGTCGGCGCGCTCATCGTGTGCGAGGGCGGAGACCGCGCGGATGTCCAGCTCAAGGTGACGCAGGCCGTCAGCGCGCTGACGGGGCTTTCGTCCGAGCGCATCTCCGTTGTTAAAGGAACGCCATGAAACTACAATATTTTTATTATGCAAAACGCAGGGAGGAAACAGCTATGAAGCAATTATGGAAGCGGAACGCAGTGGTCGGCACGATCCTGGTCTTTGTCTGCGCGGCAATCTTTCTGAATGGAAAGTACGCCGAAAAGGTCGATAAGCCCACAAAGGTCTTAGGTCAGTCCGAGCTTGTGAGCACAGACGGCGACGCCGCCGAGGTCTCTGCAAACGCGGAGGGGAAGGACTACTTTGCCTCAGCCCGCCTGACGCGCCAGCAGGCGCGCGACAGCGCGCTGTCGCTCTTGAAGGAGGCGAGTGAGAACGACGACGTGGACGCCGAGACCGCGAGTGAGGCGGCAAAGAGCATCGAAACGCTCGCTTCCTATACGCTCAGTGAGGCGCAGATCGAAAACATGGTCACGGCCAAGGGCTATGAGGACTGCGTCGTCTTCATGTCCGAAGACGGTGTGAGCGTGGTCGTCTCGACGGGGGAAGAGGGGCTTCAGACCGAGGACATTGCCCGCATCACGGACATCGTCAAGCAGGAGACGGGGCTCAGTGCAGAGAGCATCAAGATCATGGAAGTAAATTAGCTGTTGTAATTTTGGGAAAAAGATGATAAAATACTCTCGATATGAGCATTCACAAACAAGGAGAGGATATCTGAATGGCTGAGAATCGAGAGTATCTGACCCGCGCCGAGGAAAACGGCAGCATCAACATCGCAGAAGACGTGGTCGCCGCGATCGCCGCCGACGCTATCGGCGAGATCGAAGGCGTTGGCTCCATGTGCCAGAATATGACCGAACAGATCACCGAGCAGTTCACGGGCAAAAAGGGCCTGCGCGGCGTGCGCGCCGAGGTCAAGGACGGCGAGATCATCGTCGACGTCTACCTGATGGTACGCTATGGCTACGTCATCCCCGAAACCGCGCGCAAGGTGCAGGACAGCGTGTCCGCCGCCGTGAGCGGCATGACGGGCTACAATGTCCACGCGGTCAATGTCCACGTCGGCGGGATCAGCTTCAACTAAAGAAAGATAAGATCAACAGATAAAGGAACAGACGAGAATGATTCGCAATACAGCGCGAGAGATCGCAGTGCATCTTGCATATGAACTGAGCTTTACGGATAAGACGGTGAAAGAGCTTCTCGACGAGCGGCTGACGAAGGAATACTTCGACACGCTCAAGGATGAGGACGACATCTACGAAAAGGCCCCCGGCGCCGCGCAGACGGAATACATTCGCTCCATCGTTTCCGGCGTTGCCGAGCACGCGCCGGAGTTGGACGGCTACATCGCCAAGTACGCCAAGGGCTGGAGCTTTGACCGCATCCCACTCGTCGCCTCGGCGATCATGCGCGTTGCGATGTACGAATCGCTCTACCGCAGCGACATTCCGACGCGCGTGGCCGTCAACGAGGCCGTGGAGATCGCTAAGAAGTATGAAACGCCTGAAACAGTGAAGTTCATCAACGGCATCCTCGGCAGCTTCGTTCGCGGCGAGATCAGCGCGGAATAAGGCAGTGCCACAAAAAGCAGAGTACCGACAGGCGCTCTGCTTTTCTTCCGTTTTTCATTTTGTTTTGAGAGAGGGGTGACGCGGCGTGGCGCAGGAGCAGATGATCTTCAGCGTATCGGAAGCCAACAATTTCATCAAGGCGCTGCTCGACGCCGTGCCGCAGCTCCAGACCATTTTCGTGCGCGGCGAGATCTCGAACTACAAGCTCTATCCCTCCGGGCACCATTACTTCACGCTCAAGGACGAGGGGAGCGCGCTCAAATGCGTGATGTTCCGCGGCATGGCGGGGAAGCTCCGCTTCCGCCCGGAAAACGGCATGAAGGTCATCGCCTTTGGCCGCATCGGCGTGTTCCCGCGCGACGGCGCGTACCAGCTCTACTGTTCTGAGCTCAGCGTCGAGGGCGTGGGTGACCTGCACGTCGCTTTCGAGCAGCTCAAGGAAAAGCTCTTCAAGGAGGGGCTTTTTGCCCCAGAACATAAAAAGCCCTTGCCAAAATATCCCAAGCGCATTGCCATCATCACCTCATCCGCGGGCGCGGCGGTGCATGATATGCTGCGCATTTTGAATGCGCGCTGGCCGATGAGCGAAGTCGTGCTCCTGCCTGTGCGCGTGCAGGGAGCAGAGGCGCCGCCGGAGATCGCAGGCGCGCTGCGCTACGCAAACAAATGGCAGGTCGCCGACCTCATCATCACGGGGCGCGGCGGCGGGTCGATTGAAGATCTGTGGGCGTTCAACGATGAGCGCGTGGCGCGCGCGATTTATGCCTCCGACATTCCGGTCATCTCCGCCGTCGGGCATGAGCCCGACGTGACGATCGCCGATTTTGTTGCCGATGCGCGGGCGTCGACGCCGTCGAACGCGGCGGAGATCGCCGTGCCAGACCAGCGCGAAATTTACCGCCGGCTCGACGCGCTGCAAACGCGCATGGTGCAGAGCGAGCAAAAGCGCGTGAAAGCCCTGCGCGAGCAGTTTGAAAAGACGTCCCGCAGCCGTGCGCTGCAAGACCCCATGGCATTTATCGACGACAAGCGGATGCTGCTCGACTACACGCAGAAAAACCTTGCCGCACTCGCGCAGCATCAGATGGCGCAGCGCACACAGCAGTTTACAGCGCTTGCGGCCAAGCTCGACGCGCTGAGTCCGCTCAAGGTCCTCGGCCGCGGCTACGCCGTGGCGCGAAATGAACAGGGACAAATTCTGCGTGCGGCGCAGGAGGCCGCAGCCGGCGAAAAAATCGAGGTACTGCTCGGGCAGGGAAGTCTCAACTGCACGGTGAACGCGTGCAATATGGGAGGAAATGACGATGGCAAAAACGTTTGAAGACAATATCGCGCGTCTCGAAGAGATCGTGACGGCGCTTGAAAAAGGCGACGCAAAGCTCGCTGATTCCCTCAAGCTCTTTGAAGAGGGGACGAAGCTCGTGCACGACTGCGGCGCGATGCTCGACAAGGCCGAGCAGAAGGTCGCAAAGCTCTCTAAGGGCGCGGACGGCGCGCCGGTCGAGAGCCCATTCATTTCGGAGGAGTAATCCATGGACGAAAAGCTGTTTTCCGCCCGCATGGCGGAGTATAAGTCGGCGGTGGACAAGTATCTTGACGCCTGCCTTGAGGAAACGCAGTGCGCAAGCTATCACAAGCTGACCGATTCGATGCACTACAGTCTGACTGCGGGCGGCAAGCGTCTGCGCGCGATCTTAGTGCTCGAATTCTGCCGCATCTGCGGGGGAGACGTCGAAAAGGCGCTGCCCGTGGCCTGCGGCGTTGAGATGCTGCACACGTATTCGCTTATCCACGACGATCTGCCCGTGATGGACAACGATGATCTGCGCCGCGGTAAGCCGTCGAACCACAAGGTCTTCGGCGAATGCACGGCGACGCTCGCGGGCGACGCGCTGCAGGCGCTGGCATTTGAAACGGTCCTGAAGGCCGACCTCCCCGCGCTGCGCGTGCTCAAATGCGCGCAGGTCCTGGCAAATGCCGCGGGACACGCGGGCATCTGCGGCGGCCAGCAGCTCGACCTTGAGTGGGAGGGCAAGATTCTGAGCGCGCCGGAGCTCGAGGAAATTTATCTGCGCAAGACGAGCGCGCTTATCCGCGCGGCGTGCCTGATGGGCGTGGCCGCGGCGGGCGGCACGAAGGAGCAGGAGGAGGCCGCGGCCAGCTACGCCGACAACTTCGGCTTCGCGTTCCAGCTGCGCGACGACATGCTCGATGTCATCGGCGATGAAAAGACGTTCGGCAAGCCCATCGGCTCGGACAGGGAAGAGGGGAAGACGACGTTTGTCGACATTTTAGGTCTCAACGGCTGCCAGCGCGTCATCGAGGCGCACAGCGAGAGCGCGGTCGAAGCGCTGGGCGACATGGCGGACACCGATTTTCTCATTCACCTCGTCCGTGTGCTTGAAAAACGGGAGCAATAAATAAAAAATCCCGCAGAAAACGCCAAAAAAGTGGAAAATCATACAAAAGTGCGCATTTGGTGTTGACAAGCGGAATCGTCGGTGCTACGATACGCACATTGAAACGGAACCCACCCCGTGTGGAATGCTCGAAGGAAAGGATCCATTGGCATGAAGACTTCGTACTCTGCCAACTGCATGATGATGCCGATGATGCGCATGTTCAGCATGTGCATGCTTTGTCATGGAGAAAATGGTCATTTCCTTTCAGAAACTGTCTGAGAAAAACAGCGAAGCGGCAGCGGAAGGTCAATGACCTCCCGCTGTTTTTTACTGCTCGAACAGCATACACTTCCCGCGGTCTGTCCGTTCCAAAAAGAAGCTATTATAAAATAAGTAAGGAGAACAAAACGATGAAAAAGCATTCTATTAAGCTGACCGCCCTTGTCCTTGCACTGGTCCTCACTGCCGCTCTGGCCCTGACCGGCTGCGGCTCCAAGAGCGATGACTCCGACGGTGCCACCACCATCCAGATCGCCGTCCCCAACGACACGACCAACGAAGCCCGCGCGCTGCTGCTGCTCCAGGACAACGGCATCATCAAGCTCGCTGACGGTGCCGGCATCACCGCCACCAAGAACGACATTGTCGAAAACCCGTACAATGTCGAGATCGTGGAGACCGAGGCCGCGCAGATCCCCAACATCCTGCAGGACGTTGACTACGCCGTTATCAACTCCAACTACGCCATCAACGCGGGCCTGAACCCCGTGGCCGACTCCCTCGTGATCGAAGGCTCCGCCTCCGCTTACGCCAACATCCTGGCCGTGAAGGAAGGCAACGAGTCCTCTCCCAAGGTCCTTGCCCTGATCGCCGCTCTGGAGAGCCAGCAGGTCGTCGACTACATCAACGAGAAGTATGATGGCTCCGTTGTCAGCACCGTGGATACCCCGACCGACGGCTTTGACGCCACTGTCGACTACGACGCTCTCGCTGGCGAGACCATCTCCATCGCCGCTTCTCCGACCCCGCACGCTGAGATCCTCGAGGTCGTGAAGGAAATTCTTGCTGAAAAGAACATCACTCTCGACATTCAGGTCTACAATGACTATGTCGTGCCCAACACCGTTGTCGAAGACGGCACTGTCGACGCCAACTACTTCCAGCACAAGCCCTATCTCGACGATTTCAACGCCGAGAACAACACCCACATCGTCTCCGTTGCCGCCATCCACGTCGAGCCCATGGGCCTGTACGGCGGCAAGCAGACCACGCTCGATGCGCTGAGCGCCAAGTAAGAAAGAAAGGAGGGAGCGTTCTTGATCGAACTGAAGCATCTAAGCAAAACCTTTGAAACAGCCGGCGGACGGGTAGACGCGCTCAAGGACGTCTCCCTGACCATTCCAGACGGCGACGTCTACGGCATCATCGGCATGAGCGGTGCCGGCAAATCCACGCTCGTGCGCTGTATCAATATGCTCGAGCGCCCGACGGAGGGCGAGGTCATCGTGAACGGACAGCGTCTGGACACGATGACCCCCGCGCAGCTCCGCGCGGCGCGGCGCGAGATCACGATGATCTTCCAGCGCTTCAACCTGCTGATGCAGCGAAACTGTCTCGCTAACGTCTGCTTTCCGATGGAGCTTTCCGGCTTGCGGGGAGAGAAGAAGTGGCGCGAACAGCGAGCTCTGGAACTCCTCGACATCGTGGGGCTCAAGGATAAGGCCAAGGCCTATCCCGCGCAGCTCTCCGGCGGACAGCAGCAGCGCGTGGCCATCGCCCGCGCCCTCGCCACGAACCCCAAAGTTCTGCTCTGCGACGAGGCCACGAGCGCGCTCGACCCCAAGACGACGCGCCAGATCCTCGAGCTGATCGGCGACATCAACAAAAAGCTTGGCATCACCGTCGTCATCATCACACACCAGATGAGCGTGGTGAAGGAGGTCTGCAATCACGTTGCGATCCTCGACGACGGCGAAGTCGTGGAAGAGGGCCTTGTTTCTACCGTCTTTTCCGCGCCCAAGTCCGCGGCGGCGCGCCACCTCGTGTTCCCGCGCGGCGCGGACATCGACGTGTCCGACCCCCAGCAGCAGCGCCGCATCCGCCTCATCTTCCGCAGCGCGAAGACGACATCCATTCCGCTCGTCGCGCGCCTTGCGACCGACGAGGGCATCAGCGCGACGGTCATTTCGGCCAACACGCAGAAGCTCTCCGAAGAGGTGTACGGCAGCATGCTCCTCGGCGTGCCGAACGCGCAGTTCGAGCAGGCCATGGACTTTTTAAGAAGCATTGAAAATCTTCAGGTAGAGGAGGCGAGCGTCGATGTACAGTAATCTCTTTTCCCCGGACTCCATCGCGGAGCTCACCGTCGCCATGCAGACGCAGTTCCCCAAGGCGATCTGGGAGACGTTTTATGTGACGCTCCTTTCGACGGCGCTGGCCGTCGTCATCGGCCTTCCGCTGGGCGTGCTGCTCGTAGCGGGGGAGAAGGGCGGCGTTCTGCCGCTTCCCAAGGCCTTGATGAGCATTCTGAACGTCATCATCAACCTGCTGCGCTCAATCCCGTTCCTCATCTTAATGATCATGGTCTTCCCGCTCTCGCGCCTCATCATCGGCACGACCGTCGGCACCACCGCGACCATCGTTCCGCTGGTCGTGGCGGCGTTCCCGTTCGTCGCGCGCCTTGTTGAAAGCAGCCTGCGCGAGGTCGACCCCAACATCATCGAGGCCGCTCAGAGCATGGGCGCAACGCCCATGCAGATCATCTGCAAGGTGATGATCCCCGAGAGCGTTCCCTCACTGCTCCAGAACTTCACCATCGCGCTGACGACCATCCTCGGCTACTCGGCGATGAGCGGCATCATCGGCGGCGGCGGCCTCGGCAAGATCGCCATCGACTACGGCTACTATCGCTACAAGTACCTTGTGATGTTTGCAGCGGTCGTGCTGCTTATCATTCTGGTGCAGATCTTCCAGTCCTTGGGCACGCACCTTGCGACCAAGAGCGACAAGCGCCTCAAGAAATAAGCGGATATTGCATCCTGCAAAGCGCCTCAACCGCACGGTTGAGGCGCTTTTTTGTCATTTTTCGCAATTTGACAGAGAAAAATGTGTCAATTTTTGAAAGCAAAATGCAGCAAAAATTGCAAAATCCCTTGTCATGTGGGAAAAGGGCTGTTATAATAAGAATAGAATGCAATGCAAGTCTTCGCGATTTGCATATTTTTTACGGAGAAATTGCGTGAACAGTTTTCAGGAATTGGTCCAGTCCATCGACTGGGGCTCGCTGACCGACGCGCTTTTGCGCGTGCTCGGCGTCTTTTTATGCTTGACGGTGCACGAGACCTGTCACGGTCTTGCAGCCTATGCCCTCGGCGATCCGACGGCCAAGCGCGAGCACCGCTTGAGCTTAAACCCACTGCACCATATCGACTGGTTCGGCTTGGCTGCCATGCTGCTCGTCGGCTTCGGCTGGGCAAAGCCCGTGCCGGTCGACATGCGGTATTTCAAAAAGCCGAAGCAGGGTATGGCCATCACAGCGCTGGCGGGGCCGGTGTCGAATCTGCTGCTGGCGATGCTGCTCTTGCTCGGCGCGCGCATCACGATCGCGCACTATGTCGATACCGCGTTTTGCAGCGGCCTTTTGAATTTCCTTGCGATGACGGCGTACATGAGCGTCGGTCTGGGGCTTTTCAACCTCATCCCCATCTCGCCGCTCGACGGGTCGAAGGTGCTCTTCGCCTTTCTGCCCGACCGCGCGTACATGACGCTGATGCGGTATGAAAAATACGGCATGCTTGTTCTTTTTGTGCTCGTCTGGCTCGGCGTGGGAAACAATATCCTCAGCGAGGGCATCTACCGCGTGTACGAGCTTCTGGTCAACTGGATCGTATATTGATAAAGTGAGAGGAATGTCATGGACAATCCCGTTTTCAAGCTGGAGGGCGTGGTGCACGAGCGCAGCGCGGAGGCGCTGCAGGACTTTGAAGGGCCGCTCGACCTCATTCTCTTCCTGCTGTCGAAAAATAAAATAGAGATCCAGGACATTCCCATCGCGCTGATCCTGGACCAGTACCTTGCGTATCTCGAGCAGCGAAAGCAGCTCGATCTCGAGGTCGCGAGCGAATTCATCACGATGGCGGCACATTTAATGTACATCAAAACGCGCATGCTGCTTTCGCTTGAGGATGAGCAGGCGCAGAGCGAGATGGACGAGCTCATTGCCTCGCTCAAAGAGCGCCAGCAAAAGGACACGTACCTTCGCATCAAGACGCTGACCGAAACGCTCGGCCCGATGGGCGAGTTTGGCCGCAGCATCATGACGCGCCAGCCCGAGCCCATGCAGCGCGGCAAAATTTACGAGTACAGCCACGAAAAGGCTGACCTCGTGCTTGCTATGCAGACGATCATGGAGCGCGGGGAAAAGCTGGCCGCGCCACCGAGCGCGGCGCTGAGCGAGATCGTGCGCCGCGAGCCGTATCCCGTCAAGGGCAAGGCGGAGGAAATTCTGCACCGGCTCAAGGAGTTCGGCATGACGCGTTTTAAGCTGCTGTTCCGCGGCAGCCGCAGCCGCAGCGAGATCGTGGCGACGTTTATCGCCGTTTTGGAGCTCTGCCGCGAAAAGGTCATCCATCTGGCCGGTTCCGACACGGACTGCACCGTGGAGTGCGGGGACGACGCCCCCGACCGTATCAATCTGTAAAAAGCGAGGAACGCTATGTCTTTGGAATCTTTGGACCTGCGCGAAGTCGAGTCGGCCATCGAGGGCATTTTGTTCGCCAGCGGCGAACCGCTTCCCATCGACCGCATCTGCCTTGCGCTCGATTTGGACCGTCCGACCGCGGAACAGGTATTGCAAAAGCTCGGCGATTACTACGCCTTTGAGCGCCGCGGCATCCGGCTCGTCCGCATGGAGGACAGCTATCAGCTCTGCTCGTCGCCGGACTATGCCGACGTCATCCGCAAGGCGTTTGAGATCCGCAAGACCGCCAAGCTCTCTCAGCCCGCGCTGGAGGTGCTGACGATCATCGCCTACTACCAGCCCACGACCCGCGCCTACATTGATCAGGTGCGCGGCGTGGACAGCTCGTACACCGTGGGCCTGCTGCTTGAGCGCGGGCTCATTGAGGAGTGCGGACGTTTGCAGGTGCCGGGACGGCCGAGGCTGTACCGCACGACGAAAAAGTTCCTGCGCGACTTCCACTTGGGTTCGCTCGAGGAGCTGCCGGAGATGCCGGGTCTTGAGGCCGACGGTCAGCTCCGCATGACGGAGGACGGCACGATCCTCGACCCCAGCGCCATGACGGAAAAAGAAGGCAGCATTCCCGAAAACAGGGAACACTGACCGCGTAAAGCATAAAAACCGCGTGAAGCGTAAAAAGAGGGAGGTGGTCGATTGACTGCGCTGAAGGTAATTGGCATCATCCTGCTCATTTTTATTTTGATCGGCTTTCTGCGCGTGGGCGCGCTGATGCAGTTCGGCGACGAGCTGCACGTGCAGCTTTCGGTCGGCCCGTTCCGCTTCACGCTGCTGCCAGCAAAGGAAAAGAAAGAAACGCCGAAAAAAAAGGCAAAGGAGAAGAAACCAAAGTCAGAGGGAGAAGAGGCGAAGCAAAAGAAAAAGCCATCGCTCCCCAAGCCGACAAAAGAGGAGCTCAGGGACCTCATCACGACGGCGCTCTCGGCGCTCAAGGAGACAGCGAAACGCACCTGCAAGCGCCTTCGCATCGACCCGCTGGAAATTCTCATCGTCTTCGGCGGCACGGATCCCGCGGATATCGCGCAGACCTACGGCTATGCGAGCGCCGCGATGTGGGGTGTGATGCCGCACCTTGAAGACCTCTTCCATATCCCTGATCCCTCACTGCACCTGCGCATGGACTACAGCTCTGAAAAGACGCACGCAGAGGGTGCCGTTGGCCTGTCGCTTCGCATCCGCGACGGGCTGCACATCTCGCTTGCGCTGCTCATTCCGATGCTCAAATGGTACCTGCGCTATAAAAAGGCGCATAAAAACGACGCTCCCGCGGAAAAACCAACGGAGAGCACTCCGCAAAACAGTGAACACAGTGAAAAACTGACCGCATAAAAAGAAAGGATGAACCTCATGGAAAACATCGAAAAAAAGACCCCGCTCAACGATCTCATGGACACCACGATGGATAAGATCCGTGATATGGTCGATTCCAACACCATCATCGGCGAGCCGATCACGACGCCCGACGGCGTAACGGTCATCCCCGTTTCGCGCGTGAGCTTCGGCTTCGGCGCGGGCGGCGGCGATTACGGCAAGACCGACACCGCACACTTCGGCGGCGGCGCAGGTGCAGGCGTCAAGGTCGACCCCGTCGCGTTCCTCGTCATTAAGGACGGTCTGACGCGCGTGATGCCCGTGGCCATCCCTGCGGCGGCAACGGTCGACCGCGTGCTTGATCTTGTGCCGGAAGTGCTCGACCGCGTGCAGAATTTCGTGGACAAGAAGAGAGAAGAGAAAGATATCTACTGATTTCGGGCATAATAGGGGCATTCCGAATGAAGGAGTGATCCCATGCCGCGTTTTGCCCGATGCGTATTTGCCGTTTTCCTTGCTGTTTCCTGCCTGTCAAGCAGTTTGGCCTGTCAGGCTGCCGCGCCTGAAACTGCCGCCGCCGCGTTCATTTTGATGGAGGCGGGCAGCGGGCGGGTGCTGGCGTCGCGCAATGAAACGCAGGAGCGCAGCATCGCGAGCACGACGAAGATCATGACCTGCTTAGTCGCGCTGGAGCACAGCGAACTCACGGAGAAGGTCACGGTCAAACGCGAGCACTTGCGCGAGGGCTCGTCGATGTACCTTCTCGAGGGCGAAACGCTCACGATGGAAGAACTCCTCTACGGGCTGATGCTGCCGTCCGGCAACGACGCGGCGGAGTGCATCGCCGCCCACTGCGGCGGGAGCGGCGGGAGCGGCGGCAGCGCGCAGTTTGTCCGATGGATGAACGAAAAGGCGAAAGCCCTCGGCATGGAGCACACGTCATTTGCCAACCCGAGCGGTCTCGACGAAATGGGGCACAGCTCCTGTGCCCTCGATATGGCGCGCCTTGCGGCCTACGCCATGCAGAATCCGACGTTCGCGCGCATCGTCTCGACGCGCACGGCGAGCGTCGGCACGCGCACGATGACGAACCACAATAAGCTGCTCGCGTCGTACTCCGGCTGCGTCGGTCTCAAGACCGGCTACACCGGCGACGCAGGGCGCACACTCGTCACCTGTGCCGAGCGCGGCGGGATGCGCATGATCGCCGTCACGCTGCACGACGGCAGTGATTGGGCGGATCACGCGGCACTCTACGACTACGGCTTTTCGGCGTATGCGCTCTCAAGCGGTGCGAAAAAAGGCGAGGCCTACGGCAGCGTAAGCGTCGACGGGCAGAGTGTGTCCGCCGTGGCGGCGGAGAGCTTCCGCTATCCCACCGCGGAAAATGAAGCATTGAGCGTGCGCGCCGAGCTGCCGCAAACCGTCTCCGCCCCCGTGCGGAAGGGACAAACGTTCGGCACGCTCGTCATCTCCTGCGGCGAGACTGAGGTCGGAAGAGTTGACCTTGTCAGCGCGCGCAGCGTACAGGCGCAGGAAACAAAGAGCGAAACAAGCAAAAATAAGTCGCTGGCGGAAAAGCTCTGGCAATTTCTGTCGGCAAAGTAAAGGAGGGATCGACCTGGCCGAAGCAAGAATTCAAAAGCTCATCGCCGAATCGGGGCTCTGCTCCCGTCGCACCGCCGAGCAGTGTATCGCCGCGGGACGCGTGCACGTGAACGGCAAGACTGCGCTTCTCGGGCAGAAGGCCGACCCCGAAGTCGACGAAATCACCGTCGACGGCAGGCCGCTCACACAGGAGGGGCAGAAGCGCTACCTGATGCTCAACAAGCCGCGCGGCTATGTCTGCACGCTCTCTGACGAAAAAGGGCGAAAGACCGTCGCCGAGCTCGTCAGAGACTGCGGCGCGCGCGTCTATCCCGTCGGGCGGCTCGACCTCGACTCCGAGGGACTGCTGCTTTTGACGAACGACGGCGAATGGATGCAGCATCTTCTGCACCCGCGCTACGAGGTCAACAAGGTCTACGAGGTCAGCGTCGCGGGCGAGGTCAGGGGAGCGGCAGAAGCGCTCGCTTCCATGACACAGCTCGACGGCGAGCCCATCCGGCCCGCGCAGGTGCGCGTGCTGCGGCAGGGGAGGGACACCGCCGTTCTCTCCATCACCATCCATGAAGGAAAAAAACGGCAGATCCGGCGCATGTGCGCCGCCGCCGGATTACACGTCAAGCGCCTAAAGCGCGTGCAGGAGCACGCGCTCAAACTCGGGGCTCTTCCCGTCGGCGTGTGGCGCGATCTAACGGAGCAAGAGCTCCATGCAACAAAATCAAAGTAACAGAGGACGATTTTATGACGAAGAATATCTTACATAATATCGAAAAGAACATGAGCAGCTTTTCCAAGGGGCAAAAGCTCATCGCCCGCTTCATTCTGGAAAACTACGATAAGGCCGCGTTTATGACGGCCAGCAAGCTCGGCAAGACCGTGCAGGTCAGCGAGTCGACCGTCGTGCGCTTTGCCACCCAGCTCGGCTACGAGGGGTATCCGAGCATGCAGCGTGCATTGCAGGAGATGATTCGCGGCAAGCTCACGAGCATCCAGCGCATTCAGGCGTCGGACGGCGAGCTCGCAGGGTCCGATCTGATGACGAACGTCCTGCAGCGCGACATGGAGAAGATCCGCATGGCCATCGACCAGACCGACGGCGCGGAATTTGAGCGCGTGGTCGACACGATCATCGGCGCGCGCCGCATCTACATCGTGGGCTTCCGTTCGTCCTCGTTTCTGGCAGGGTACTTAAACTTCTACTTCCGCCTGATCTTCGACAACGTCACTCTGGTCAACGGCGGCGCGGCCGGCTCGTTCGACCAGCTCTTCCGCGTCTCCAAAGACGATGTGGTCATCGGTATCTGCTTCCCGCGCTACAGCGAGCTTGCGCTCAAGACCATCCAGTTTGCGCGCGACCGCGGCGCGACGATCGTCGGCGTGACGGACAGCGAGATGTCGCCCATCAACCAGATGTCCAGCAATTCGCTGCTCGTGCGCAGCGAGATGATCTCGTTCGTCGACTCGCTGGCGGCACCCATGAGCATGCTCAACGCACTCATTTTGGCCGTGGCCAACAAGAAGGGCGCAGACATCTCCGCGACGTTCTCCGAACTCGAGCACATCTGGGAGCGCTTCGACATTTTCGGCAAGATCGAAGATGAATAAGGCGATCGTTGTCATCGGCGGCGGCGCGGGCGGCATGATGGCCGCGATCTGCGCCGCGCGCAAGGGTGCGCACGTGACGCTGCTCGATCCAAACGAGCGCCTCGGCAAAAAGGTGAACATCACCGGCAAGGGTCGCTGCAACGTGACGAACGACAGCACCTGCGAAGAGCTGCTCGCCCACGTGCCGCAGAACCCGCGGTTTTTATACTCCGTGTTTTCCCGCTTCGACGGGCACGACGCCATCGATTTTTTCGAGGGGCTCGGTGTGCCGCTCAAGGTCGAGCGCGGCAAGCGCGTGTTTCCCGTGTCCGACCGGTCATTCGACATCACAGCGGCGCTTGAGCGCGAGCTCAAGCGTCTGCACGTCAAGCTCGTGCGCGACCGCGCGCTCGGTATTTCGGTCGAAGACGGCCATGTCGCCGCCGTCAAGGGCGAAAAAGGGGACTACACCGCCTCCGCCGTCATTCTGGCGACGGGCGGGCTGTCCTATCCCGCGACGGGCTCGACGGGCGACGGCTTCCGCATGGTGGAAGCGCTCGGCCACACAGTCACGCCGCTGCGCGGCTCACTCGTGCCGCTCGAGGCACGCGAATGCGCGGTGCTGCAAGGGCTGAGCCTGCGCAATGTTGCGCTGACGGTATACGAAAACAACAAAAAGATTCACTCGGATTTCGGCGAAATGCTGTTCACGCACTTCGGCGTGAGCGGGCCGCTCATCCTGTCGGCCAGCGCGCACATGCGGCATTTCGACAAAAAGCAGTACCGACTGGAGATCGACCTCAAGCCCGCGCTCGACGAGCAAATGCTCGACAAGCGCCTGCTGTCGGATTTTGAAAAGCACGCAAACAGCGACTACTGCAACGTGCTCGGCGCGCTTCTGCCGCAGAAAATGATCGATGAGTTCATCGACCGCTCGGGCATCCCTCCGCACGAAAAGGTGCACGACATCACGCGCGCCCAGCGCGAGACCATCCGCACGCTCTTAAAGCGCTGGACGGTCAATGTCAGCGCGCCGATGCCGGTCGAAAACGCGATCATCACCTCCGGCGGCGTCAAGGTGGGGGAGATCGATCCGAAGACCATGGCGTCGAAAAAGATCGGCGGCCTGTACTTTGCCGGCGAGATCATCGACGTAGACGCCTACACGGGCGGCTACAATCTGCAAATCGCCTGGGCGACCGGCAAGGCCGCGGGCGAGGCTGCCGCGGACGCACTGCTGACGCAGTAAGCACATATTTATTGTAAGAGGGAAGAATCAAACAGATGAAAAAGCATTTTTCCATTGCCATTGACGGCCCCGGCGGCGCGGGCAAGAGTACGCTCGCCAAGGCCGTCGCCAAAAAGCTGAACATTCTGCATGTCGACACGGGCGCGATCTACCGCACCATCGGCTACGCGGCGTTTTCGCGCGGACTGGACGCCAAGGACGAATCCCAGATCGCGCCGCTGCTGAAAGAGATCCAAATCGACATGGCATTTGACGAGAATAGCGGACAGAAAATGCTGCTTGACGGCAAGGACGTCAGCACCGAGATTCGCCTGCCGGAAATTTCGATGTACGCCTCGAACGTCTCGGCGCTGCCGTGCGTACGCGCGTACTTACTCGAGATGCAGCGCGACATCGCGCGCAAGAGAAGCGTCATCATGGACGGGCGCGACATCGGCACGGTCGTTCTGCCAGATGCCGACCTCAAAATTTACCTGACGGCATCGGCCGAGGAGCGCGCGCGCCGCCGCTGTCTCGAGCTCTCCGAGCGCGGCACGCCCAAAGCGTATGAAGAGGTACTGCGCGAGATCAACGAGCGCGACTATCAGGACATGCACCGCGACATCGCCCCGCTGCGCGAGGCAGAGGATGCCGTGCGGCTCGACACGTCGAAACTCAGCTTTGAAGAGAGCGAGCAGGCGCTGCTGAGCCTCATTCAGGAGAAATTGAAATGATGCACCGTATCTTTTTTGCGTTTATCTGGATCATCGGTCGGGTGCTGCTGTGGATCTACCGCGTGGACGTCAAGGGGCTTGAAAATCTGCCCAAGCACAGTGTCCTGCTGTGCCCGAACCATTCAACGGACTTAGACCCTGTGCTCATCGGCCTGTGCCTGCCGCTCGACTACCATCTGCACTTTATGGCCAAGGCCGAGCTCTTCGACAACCGCGCGCTCGCGTGGCTCATCCGCACGCTCGGCGCATTTCCCGTCCAGCGCGACGGCAAGGATATCCAGTCCATTAAGACTGCGATGCAGGTGCTCCACAAGGGTGAGAATCTTCTGATCTTCCCCGAGGGGACGACGATCCGGGGCGGCGTCGGCTATCACGACGGACTCCCCGCGCACGCGCACGCGGGCATCGCGATGATCGGCGTGCGCACGGGTGCGACGCTCGTGCCGGTGTTCTGCGACGGGCAGAAAAAGCCCTTCCATAAAACGCGCATCATCTTCGGCGAGCCGTATGTGCCTGAGGTCACGGGCCGCCGCGGCACGTCCGAAGAATTGCAGGCCATCGCCGACGAAATGCTGCGTCAGGCCTACGCGCTCGGCGGCCAGCAGGTGGGAGGCGCGCCGCTGTGAAGGTCATCTTAGCTGAGACCGCTGGCTTCTGCTATGGCGTGGAGCGCGCGGTCAACCTTGCGCGCGAAACGGCAAAAGCGCGCGGCGGCGCGATGCTCGGCAGCATCGTACACAACGCGGGCGTCGTGCGCGAGATCGAAGACCTTGGCATGCGCCTCATCACGTCGCCCGACCAGGCAAAGGCGGGGGAGACCGTGCTCATCCGCGCCCACGGCGAGTCGAGAGCGACGCTTGATGCGCTGCGAGAGCGCGGGGAAGAGGTCGTGAGCGCCGTGTGCCCGCATGTCGAGCGCATCCGAAAGCTTGCACAGGAGGCAGAGCACGAGGGACGCCGCGTCATCCTGATCGGTGAGCGCCATCATCCCGAGGTGCAGGGCATCGCAGGATGGTGCAGCGACCCGCTGATTTTTGAAAATGTGCAGGAAGCGCAAAAATACTTTCAGGAACACCCCGATTTTGCCCATTTACCCAGTATCATGCTGGCGCAAACGACCTGCATTCGTGCGCTTTGGGAAAGTTGCGTGAAATTTCTAAAAAAACAGTGTACAAATCTGAAAATCAATGATACAATATGCAATGCTACGCAGAAACGTCAAACTGAGGCAGCAGAACTTTCCGCCAAGGTAGACGCGATGGTGGTTGTGGGCGACCGAAGAAGCGCCAACACAAGGCATTTGACCGAGATTTGCAGAGAGAACTGCGGAAAAGTCCTCCAGATCGAATCCGCAGACGAGCTCTCACCGGAATTCTTTTCCGGATGCCGTGTGGCGGGACTGACAGCCGGCGCATCTACTCCTGCGAGTATCATTATGGAGGTATTAACAACAATGACGGAAGAAAACATCAACACCACTGCCCCTGAAACCAGCGAATCCTTTGAAGAACTGCTTGAAAAATCTTTCAAGACTCTAAATACAGGAGATAAGGTGACCGGTATCGTGACCGCCATCGGCACGACCGAGATCCAGGTCGACGTCGGCTGCAAGCAGGCAGGCTATATCCCTGTTTCTGAGCTGAGCAGCGACCCCGACGTCAAGCCCGAGGACGTCGTCAAGGTCGGCGACGAGATCGAGGCTTACGTTGTCCGCGTCAACGACGTGGAAGGCTACGCCACCCTCTCCAAGAAGCGTCTCGACGCTGTCAAGCTCTGGGAAGACATTGAGACCGCCGTTGAGGACAAGACCGTTCTCGAAGGCACCGTGACCGAAGTGAACAAGGGCGGCATCGTCGTTTCTGTCAAGGGCGTGCGCGTGTTCGTGCCCGCTTCTCAGAGCGGCATGCCCAAGGACTCCGACCTTGGCCAGATGGTCAAGCAGAAGGTCAAGCTCCGCGTGACCGAGGTCAACCGTGCCCGCCGCCGCGTCGTCGGCTCCATCAAGTCCGTGCTGAACGAGGAGCGTCAGGCTGCTCAGGCCGCCATCTGGGAAGGCATCGAGGTCGGCAAGCACTATGACGGCGTTGTCAAGTCCATGACCTCTTACGGCGTGTTCGTCGACATCGGCGGCGTGGACGGCATGGTTCACATCTCCGAGCTGAGCTGGAGCCGCATCAAGAACCCCGCCGAGGTCGTCTCCATCGGCGATCACCTCGACGTGTATGTCATCTCCTTCGACCCCGAGAAGCGCAAGATTTCCCTCGGTGTCAAGGATCGCACCCAGAACCCCTGGGATGTGTTCATGAACACCTACAAGGTCGGCGACGTTGCCAACGTCCGCATCGTCAAGCTGATGACCTTCGGCGCGTTCGCTGAGGTCGTTCCCGGCGTGGACGGCCTGATCCATATCTCCCAGATCGCCGACCGCCGCATCGACAAGCCCTCCGACGTCCTGTCCGAAGGCCAGATGGTCGACGCGAAGATCACCGCCATCGACGAGGAGAAGAAGAAGATCTCCCTCAGCATCCGCGCGCTGCTCAGCGGCGAGGAAGAGGCTCCTGTCGAGGAGTAATTTTCCCGAACTGAAAAGAGACAGGCTCCGGCCTGTCTCTTTTTTACGTTCTTTTTTACGCTGACACGTAAGAAAGACTTTGCAAACGGCGATCGGTATGCTATAATTGTTAAAGTTTCGACATAGTTCCGAAATGATAATCAAATTCACATACATACAGGAGGAATTATCCATGGATTACGCAGCGCTTTATCAGAAGAAGCTGACCTCTGCCGCGGAAGCTGTCAAGGTCGTCAAGAGCGGCGACTGGGTCGACTACGGCTGGTGCACCAACCATCCCTACACGCTCGACAAGGCTCTGGCCGCACGCCAGAATGAGCTCAAGGACGTCAAGGTCCGCGGCGGCGTGACGATGTGGATGCCCGAGATCTGCAAGGCCGAGGACGCCGGTGAGCACTTCACCTGGAACTCCTGGCATTGCAGCGGCATCGACCGCAAGATTATCTCCAAGGGCATGGGCTATTTCATTCCCATGCGCTACAGCGAGCTGCCGCGCTTCTACCGCGACGGCAACGCCACAGTCGATGTTGCGATGATCCAGGTCACGCCGATGGATAAGCATGGCAACTTCAGCTACGCGCTCGCGTGCTCTCACTTAGCCGACATGCTGGATGCCGCCAAGACTGTCATCGTCGAGGTCAACGAGAACCTTCCCTGGGTCTACGGCCTCACCGGCTGCGAGATCAACATCAAGGACGTCGACATGGTTGTGGAAGGGGAGAATCCTCCCGTTGCGCAGCTCGGCGCGGGCGGCGCCCCCACCGCGGTCGACACCGCGGTCGCCAACCTTGTCGTGCCTGAGATCCCGAATGGCGCGTGCCTCCAGCTCGGCATCGGCGGCATGCCCAACACCATCGGCTCGATGATCGCGCAGTCTGACCTCAAGGACCTGTCCGTTCACACCGAAATGTATGTCGACGGCTTTGTCGACATGGCCCTCGCCGGCAAGATCACCGGCAAGCACAAGCAGCTCGACAAGGGCCGTCAGGTCTTTGCCTTCGCCGCCGGCACGCAGAAGCTCTATGACTACATGGATCGCAATCCCGAGGTCATGGGTGCGCCGGTCGACTATACGAACGACGTGTTTGTCATCTCCCAGATCGACAACTTCATCTCCATCAACAACGCCATCGACTGCGATCTGTTCGGTCAGGTGAATGCCGAGTCCGCGGGCATCAAGCACATCTCCGGCACGGGCGGCCAGCTCGACTTTGCAATGGGCGCGTACCTCTCCAAGGGCGGCAAGAGCTTCATCTGCATGTCCTCGACCGTCACGGGCAAGGACGGCACGGTCAAGAGCCGCATCGTTCCCACGCTGACGCCCGGCTCCATCTGCACCGACCCGCGCTCCTGCACGCACTACATCGTCACCGAGTATGGCATGGTCAACCTCAAGGGCCTTTCGACCTGGCAGCGTGCCGAGGCGCTCATCGGCATCGCGCATCCCGACTTCCGCGAGCAGCTCATCGCCGACGCGGAGAAGATGCACATCTGGCGCCGCAGCAATAAGTAAGCAAAAATCGTTCTTCCGTCACGTGGGCTTTCCTGAAAAGGGGAGCCCACATTTTTTCGAAAATCCACCTCGTTTCCATTTTTATGCGATATTTCATCAAAAGTCGCTTGAAAATGATGGCAAAGTACGTTATACTATGTATGGGAAATTGTTTCCTCTTGTGTGTTTGTGTTGTTTTTCTTTTCCATCGCACGGAAAACCGGGGCGAATGCCGGATTGGCATTCTGCCTGAAGGGAGGTGGGCATAGAATGTTTCAAGTGGGAGATAAGGTCGTGCACCCGATGCACGGCGCCGGTGTGATCGACAGCATTGTCCGCGAAAAGATCAGCGGCAAAGCAATGGATTTTTACGTCTTCAAAATGCCCATTTCCGGGCTAACGCTCAAGATCCCGACCGAGAATTCCACGGCCATCGGCATCCGCGCCATCAAGACGAGAAGCGAGATCGAAGAGGTCATCGCGCGCATTCCCAAGCTCGGCGTCGACATGACGGCGAACTGGAACCACCGCTACCGCGAAAATATGGATCGCCTGAAAAGCGGCGATCTCGACGAGGTCAGCGCCGTCATCAAGGCGCTGATGCATCGCGACAGCACGCGCGGACTATCCAACGGCGAGCGCAAGATGCTGCACATTGCCAAGCAGATCCTCGTATCAGAGATCGTCCTGGCAGAAGACGTGGAGTATCCCGAGGCTGAGGGGCGCGTCAACGCCGCGATGCTGTTAAAGGAGAGCGATTGAGTCCATGAGCCTGCTGCAAAAGATGTTCGGCAAGCGCCAAAACCGCACTCACCCGTACTGCGCCGCGCTGATTGCGGCCGCCGGAAGCTCCACGCGCTACGGCGGGGAGAACAAGCTGTTGCAAACCCTTGACGGCATCCCCGTCCTTGTGCGCACACTGCTCACGATCGACCGCGTGGAGGGCATCGACGAGATCGTCATCGCTGCGCGGGAGGACGAGCTGCTGCCTTATGCTGAGCTCTGCAAGACCTTTGGCCTCAGAAAACCCGTAAAGGTCATCGTCGGCGGCGCAACGCGGACAGAGTCCGTGCTGCGCGCGGCGCTCGAGGCCTCGCCCGAGACGGAATTTTTCGCCGTGCAGGACGGTGCGCGTCCGCTCGTCACCGTCGAGCTCATCGACGAAGTGCTCGACGCGTCAAGAGTTTATCTCGCCGCCGCGCCCGCCGTTCCGGTGCGCGACACCATCAAGGTCGCGCACGACGGCATCGTCGAGCGCACGCCCGATCGCAGCGCGCTCTTCGCCGTGCAGACGCCGCAGGTCTTCGCCGCCGACCTTTTGAAGGCGGCGCTCCAGTCCGCGATTGCGGACGGCGCAACTATTACGGACGATTGCTCCGCTGTAGAGCGGATGGGCAAGGAAGTCCACTTGACAGAGGGCAGTGAGGAAAACATCAAGATCACCACGCCGGTCGACCTTGCGATCGCAGAAGCAATTTTACAGCGCAGAGGGGAATGAACCTTTCCCCTCTGCCTTTTCTTGAAGAAAGGACCCATACCATGACGAATTTACGCATCGGGCACGGCTACGACGTGCACCGCCTGACCGAGGGCCGCGCACTGATTTTAGGCGGCGTGACGATCCCCTACGAAAAGGGCCTGCTCGGCCATTCGGACGCTGACGTACTGACCCACGCCGTGATGGACGCGCTGCTCGGCGCGGCGGCGCTCGGCGATATCGGCAAGCTCTTTCCCGATTCCGCCGACGAGTTTGCTGGCATCTCGAGCTTAGAGCTGCTGCGGCGGGTGAAGCTGCACCTCGCCGCCGCGGGGTACGATGTCGTCAACATTGACGCGACGATTTTGGCGCAGGCACCCAAGCTCGCGCCGTACCGCGAGCAGATGCGCGCGAACATCGCGCGCGAGCTCCAGATTGATGTCTTGCGCGTGAGCGTGAAAGCCACGACCGAGGAACACCTCGGCTTCACCGGCAGCGGCGAGGGGATGGCCGCCCACGCTATCGCGCTCCTGGAGCGCGCGGACAACTGAATCAAAACCGCTTCGGACGGACGCTTTTTCTGAGCGCCCGTCCCTTTTCGCCCGCACACCGCCGCCACGCACGCATATCATGCTGTGAGGGGGAATCGGTATGGACTATTATCTCTTTGCCGCGCGCTCAGTCACCCATGCCCAGCGCATGGCGCGGCTTTTGAGCGACGCGGGTATCTCTGCCAAAATCCGCCGCGCGGGCGCTGCGATCACCGAGCGCGGCTGCGGCTATACGCTGGAAATCCCGCGCCGCCACGCGGCGCGCGCCATGCAGGCCTGCCGCGCGGGCGGCGTGCTGCCGGTCAAGGTGCTTTTCGTCTCGGATGACGGCATGCAAGAGGTGGCGCTATGATCTATCTCGACAGCGCCGCCACGACGTTTCAAAAGCCCGCTGCGGTGCAGCGGGCCGTCGTGCGGGCGATGCGCACGATGAGCTCGCCCGGGCGCGGCGGGTATGCCGCGGCGCAGCAGGCCGACGAGCTGCTGTTTCGCTGCCGCAGCGCAGCCGCGGAGCTCTTCTCCGTGCCGTCGAGCGAGCAGGTCGTTTTCACGATGAACGCGACGCATGGACTGAACATCGCCATCAAGAGCCTTGTCCGCCCGTGCGGGCGGGTCGTCGTCTCAGGCTATGAGCACAACGCCGTCACGCGGCCGCTGCACGCGCTGGGCGCGGAGGTCATCGTCGCCGCCGCGCCGCTTTTTTCGCCGCAGGAGATGGTCGAAGCCTTCGAGCGCGCGCTTGCGCATGAGCCCGATGCCGTTATCTGCACGCATGTCTCCAATGTCTTCGGCGCTATTTTACCAATTGAGCGCATCGCGCAGCTCTGCCGCGGCGCAAGCGTGCCGCTCATCATCGACGCGTCTCAATCCGCGGGCTCGCTTCCGATCAACTTTTCCGCGCTCGCGCCCGCATTCCTTGCCATGCCGGGGCATAAAGGACTTTACGGCCCGCAGGGGACGGGGCTGCTGCTCTGCGGCAGCGACGCGCTCCCGCTCATTGAGGGCGGCACAGGCAGCGAATCGCTGCGTCAGAGCATGCCGGACTTTCTTCCCGACCGTCTGGAGGCAGGGACGCACAACGTTCCTGGCATCGCGGGGCTCGAAGCGGGCATCGCCTTCGTGCGCGCGCAGCGCCCGGAGCGCATCCGGCTCCACAGCCGCGCGCTCATCCGTCGAGCAGGAGAGGGCCTCGGCAAAATTCCAAATGTACACGGATTTCTCTCGCCGGAGGCAATCTTGCAGGCAGGGGTCTTATCGTTCACGGTGGACGGCCTTTCGCCAGAAAGTGTCGCCGAGGAGATGGCAAAGCGCGGTATCGCGCTGCGCGCGGGGCTGCACTGTGCGCCGTTCGCGCACAAAACGGTGGGCACTTTGCCCGACGGAACGGTGCGGCTGAGCGTTTCCGCCTTTAATCGCGAAAGCGAGATCGACACGTTTCTTTCCTCTCTGCGCGCGATCGCGGCAGGTCAGGCAAAAAACTGAGATTTCATAGAAAATTCATCGCTCTACCGTTGCAATTTGGAGTGTTTCATATTAGAATAAGTAATAACTATTGCTTAAGGGGAGCGTGCCTATGGAATTTGTCATGCCCATCCTGGAAGGCGCGTGGCGCTATGTGCTCACGCTCAGGATCTCGGACTATCTTGATATCGCACTGATGGCGTATGCGATCTATTGGCTTTTAAAGCTTGTCGGCACGTCGAAGGTCGAGAGCGTCGGCAAGGTGATTTTGCTGTTCCTGCTGGCGCTGATGCTCTCGGACGCGTTCTCGCTCAACGGAATTTACTTCCTTTTGAGCCATATTCTCTCGCTCGGTGCGCTGGCGCTCATCGTGCTCTTCCAGCCCGAGATCCGCCGCCTCATCGATCAGCTCGGCTCGAGCCGCTGGCGCTCGTTCAACCCCTTCGCGCGCACGCAGCAGGTCTCGGCCATTGAAAACGCCATCGCGCAGACGGTGCTCGCCTGCACGGAAATGTCCAAAACGCGCACGGGCGTTCTCATCGTCTTCGAGCGTGAAATGGCGCTGGACGACATCGCCCGCACGGGCACGATCGTCGACGCGCGCGTGAGCAGCGAGCTTCTCAAAAATATTTTCTTCGTTAAGGCGGCCATGCACGACGGCGCGGTCATCATGCGTGACGGGCGGCTGCTCGCGGGCGGTTGCATGCTGCCGCTCTCGAAAAACGTGAACCTGAGCCGCGACCTTGGCATGCGTCACCGTGCGGGCATCGGCATGAGCGAGAATTCCGACGCGGTCGTCGTCATCGTCTCGGAGGAGACGGGGACGATCTCCGTCGCCATCGGCGGCCTCTTAAAGCGCCACCTGATGCCCGAGACGCTCGAAAAGCTGCTCATCAATGAGCTTGTCCCGCAGGAGCCCACCGAACAGGACGACAAGCTCCACATGAAGCTCTTGAAGCTCCTCAGTGCCGGAAAGGGGGACAAGGACGATGAAAAGTAAGCGCCGCAAGATCTTCTACGTTGCATTGTCCATCCTCATCGCGGCAACGATCTGGTTCTACGTGAACAACAAGGAATCCGTGACCGTGTACGTCCATGACGTGCCGATCGAATTTCTCAACGAGGACACGTCGCTTGCCGACAAGGGCCTCATGCGCATCAGTGGGGACGAGGATATCACCGTCGATTTAAAGCTCCAGATGCCGCGCAACGTCGTCTACGACTTTGACACGAGCGAGCTGCGGCTCGTGAGCGACCTTTCGACCATCACCTACGCGGGCAAGCAGTCCGTCAGCTACACGATCCTGTACCCTTCGAAGGTCTCGTCGAGCAGCGTGAAGGTCGAATCGCCGACCATCCGCACCGTTCAGGTCGAGATCGGCGAGCTCAACAAGAAGGACATCGAGATCCGCTGCAAGGTCGTCGGCAATGTGGCCGAGGGCTACATCGCCGGCACGATCGAGATGCTGCCCGAAACGCTCGAGGTGCGCGGCCAGCAGGCTGACATCATGCAGATCAGCTACGCGCAGGTCACGCTCGACATCGAAAATGCATCCTCCACGGTCGTGGAGCTGCTCGACTATGAGCTCTATGACTTCAACGACCAGCTCATTGAGAGCAAGAACATCCATCCCATGAGTGAAAACGTGCAGGTGACGATGCCGGTGCTCAAGGTGAAGGACGTTCCGCTGACCGTCAACTTTATCGAATCCGCGGGCTCGCGGCTCGAGAATTACACCTATACGCTCAGCCACAGCAGCATCACCCTTTCCGGTGATGCGACGCAGATGGCAGGCATCAGTGAGATCTCGCTCGGCACGCTCGCGCTTGAGGACGTGCAGGGCTCGGAGACGCTGACCTATGACATTCTCATTCCCGACGGGGTGAACAACTTAAGCGGGATCACAAGCGCTACGCTCACGATCAGCAGCGGCGACATCAGCACGAAAGAGGTCGAGGCGACGCACTTCAGCTACGAGAATTTCTCAGGCGATCACACCGTCACCGTCGTGACCTCGTCACTGCCCGTCACGCTGCGAGGCTCCGCAAGCGACCTTGAGGCCATCTACGGGCGCGAGGTCCACGTCATTGCAGACCTATCCGACATCGCCGCCGACAGCGGCAGCTACACCGTTCCCGCCCGCATCGAGGTGAGCGGCTACGACGTGGGCGCGGTCGGCACTTACGAGGTCACCGTTCACATCAGCTAAGCCAATTCACAAAAGGAGACAGCATGACTCAGATCGCAACAGTAGAAAAAATCCTTCCCGGCGGCATGGCGGAGATCTCCGTCCCGCGCAAGTCCGCCTGCGGCCACGACTGTGAAGAGTGTGCGGGCTGCGGCGTATCGGGTGCAAGCGTGCGCGCTGTCGCGCGCAACGACGCCCGCGCCGAAGTGGGACAAAAGGTCGTGGTCGAGAGCAGCACGAAGAATCTGCTCGGCGTGATGCTCCTCGTCTATCTTCTGCCGATCGTGCTGTTTCTTGTCGGCTACTTTGCGACCGGCGCGCTCGAAAGCGAGGGACTGCGCTACGCCGTCGCCATCGCGGCGTTTTTAGTCGGCATCATCCCCGCGATCATCTGCGACCGCCGCACGAAGAAAAACGGCAAGCTGACGTTCACCATCGTGCGTCTTTTCTAAGGCATGTTTGGTTACATCAGGCCGTCCAAGCCGCACCTCAGCGAGCAGGACGAAGCGCGCTTCCAGTCCGTTTACTGCGGGCTGTGCCACGAGCTCGGGCGAAAGTACGGCTTTGCCGCCCGCTTTGTGCTGAATTTCGACTTCACGTTCCTTGCTATTCTGCTCTCCGACGCGCAGGAGCCGGAATGCGAGAGCTGCCGCTGCGCGGCGCATCCGTGCAAGGCACAGTGCGTCATGGCGCACACCATCGCGCTCGAAACGGCGGCAGACCACAGTCTGGTGCTCGCCTGGTGGCAGCTTCGCGACCATATTGAAGACCACGGCTTTTTCAAAGCCATCCCATACCGGCTCGCGGCGCTTTTGCTGCGCGGCGCTTACCGCAAGGCGAGGACGTTCGTGCCGGAATTTGATGCTTCCGTGCAGCGGCACCTGAATGATCTGCACCAGCGCGAGCGGGAGCACTGCGCCTCGCTCGATCAGGCCGCCGAGCCTTTCGCCGCGCTGATGGCGGACATCGCCGACTGTGTCGATGACGAGATGCGGCGGCGCGTGATGAAGGAAATTTTCTACCACCTCGGCCGCTGGATCTACTTGGTCGACGCGGCAGATGACTTTGAAAAGGACGCGCACTCGAATTGCTACAATCCGCTGCGCTATCGCTATGAGCTTGATGGCGACAAGCTGGACGAGCAAAGCAGGGAAGCCGTGGCCGCCTCGCTCGACCTCTCCGTGCACCGCATGGCGAGCGCTTACGCGCTGCTCTCCTGCGGCGTGTGGACAAGCATTTTAGACAGCATTTTTTACGAGAGCCTTTATGGGATTGGCAGCGCCGTTCTCAAGGGCACGTATCATAAGCCCCCGCGCAGAATACACTTCCGCATCAAGGCGGAGAAAAACGAGGAAACCGTATGAATGACCCCTATCAGATCCTAAATATCCCGCCGACGGCGACTGACGAGGAGGTCAAGCGCGCTTACCGCGACCTTGCCCGCAAATACCACCCGGACAATTACCACGATAACCCGCTGGCCGATCTCGCGCAGGAAAAAATGAAAGAGATCAACGAGGCCTATGACCAGATTCAGAAGCAGCGCAAGGCGTCTTCCGCCGCCTCGCAGAGCCACTCCTACGGCTACGGCAGCGGGAATAGCTATGGCAACTCCGCTTACGGCGGCGCCTATGGAGCGGGCTCGCTCAATCAGGTGCGCATGGCGATCAACCGCGGCGATATCTCGCTCGCTGAGCGTCTCTTAAGCGGCGTGAGCGACCACAACGCGGAGTGGAACTTCCTGATGGGCGTGGTCTGCTCGCGGCGCGGCTGGATGGACGAGGCCAAGCGCTATATGGAGACCGCCGTGCAGATGGACCCAAACAATCCAGAGTATCGCAGCGCGCTCTCTGCGCTGACGGGGACGGGCTACCGGCCCAACGGCTTCCGCTCGGTCCACACGGCCAATTTTGATGACAGCGCATGTCTGCGCTGCTGCGCGGCATGGTCGTGCTGCACGCTCTTTAGCGGCGGCGGATGCTATTTACTGCCCTGCATTTACTACTGATTTTTGTTTAATCCTGTACTTTTCAGTTTTGTGTTTTTACTATATCATGGAGGAGAAGAATCGTGGTCAAAAGTATGACTGGCTATGGAAGAGCAAAAAAAACGCTCTCCAATCGCGATATCACCGTCGAGGTGCGCTCTGTCAACAACCGCTATCTTGACTGCACGGTGAAGCTGCCGCGCGCCTACATCTTCGCGGAGGACGCCATCAAGGGGCGCGTGCAGAAGGCCATCTCGCGCGGCAAGGTCGATGTGTTCGTCACCATCGACTCGACCGGTGCGGATGAAGAGGTCGTCGTGGTCAACGAGGGTCTGGCCCGCAGCTATTTAGAGGCGCTGCGCAAGCTCTATGAGATCGACGGCGGGAATTACCTTCAAAAGCAGTCCTACGCGGCGGACCTCGCCCGCATTCCGGACGTGCTGACCGTCACGAAGGCGGAGGAGGACCTGGAGTCCGTTGGCGCGGACATCTGCGAGGTGCTCGACGAAGCGCTCGCGTCCTATAACCAGATGCGCGCGACAGAGGGGAAGAAGCTGGCCGAGGACATCGGCGGCCGCCTCACGACCATCGAAACGCTCACCGGCAAGGTCGAGGAGCGCTCGCCCGAAACGGTACGCGAGTACCGCGAAAAGCTGACCGCGCGCATGCAGGAGGTCCTGCAGAGCACGACGATCGACGAATCGCGCATCCTGACCGAGGCCGCCATCTACGCCGACAAGGTCGCCGTGGACGAGGAGACCGTGCGTCTGCGCTCGCATGTGTCGCAGCTGCGCGACATGCTGCTCTCCGACGAACCCATGGGCCGCAAGATGGACTTCCTCATTCAGGAGGTCAACCGCGAGAGCAACACCATCGGCTCGAAGTGCAACGATGTCGCCATCGCGCGCGATGTGGTCGCGCTCAAGGCGGAGGTCGAAAAGATCCGCGAGCAGGTGCAGAACATCGAGTAAGGGGCGAAGCAAATGAAGCTGCTGAACATCGGATTTGGCAACATGGTGTCCGCCGAGCGCCTGATCGCCGTCGTCAGCCCTGACAGCGCGCCGATCAAGCGCCTCATTCAGGAGTCGCGCGAGCGCGGCATGCTGATCGACGCGACCTACGGCCGCAAGACCGCGTCGGTGTTCATCATGGACAGCGACCATGTGGTGCTCTCGGCCATCGCCGCTGACAAGCTGATCGCAAGGCTGGGCGTGGAAACGCTCGCCATGGAGGAGGAAGCATAGAAAATCATGTACAAGGGGAAAACATTCATCATCTCCGGCCCATCCGGAGTGGGCAAGAGCACGGTGCTCAAGGAGTTATTTCAGGATCGCGACGATCTTTATTTCTCCGTTTCCGCCACGACGCGTCCGCCGCGTCCCGGCGAGATAAACGGCGTCCACTATCACTTTACCGACGTCGACGAGTTCCGCAAGATGATCTCGGAGGACGCCTTTTTGGAGTATGCCGAGTATGTCGGCAACTTCTACGGCACGCCGAAAAAGTTTGTCGACGAGGCCATGGAGCAGGGGAAGGACGTCGTCCTCGATATCGAGGTACAGGGTGCCTTGCAGGTCGTGCATAAGCGGCCTGATGTCGTGCGCATCTTCATCGCGCCGCCTTCGTGGCAGGCGCTTGAAGAACGCCTGACGAGCCGTGGCACCGACAGTCCCGAAAAGGTGCAAAAACGCCTCGTCCGCGCAAAGGTCGAGCTTCAGACCGCTAATACCTATGATTATTTCGTCATCAACGACACGGTGGAACGCGCCGTGCGCGAGATCAACGCCATCATGCTCGCCGAGCACTGCAAGCCCGCCGAGCGCATGACTATCTTGTCTGAATAAGTTCAAAAATCAGCCGAAAAGGCAGAAGGAAGTAAATTATTATGATGCTTTATCCCGCAATGAGCCTGCTCAACAAGTACGTTGAAAACCGTTATCTGCTCGTCAACGTGGTCGCGCGCCGCGCCCGCCAGATCGCCGAGCAGGCCGACGAAGAGGGTTATCCCCTCTGCGAAAAGCCGGTCACCACGGCCATCAACGAGGTCGCTGCCGGTAAGCTCACCGCAGAGAATATCGACACGCACATCGCAAAGTAAGTCTTGAATAACGCAAAGGGGGAGACTGTATGACAGAGAAAATGCTTGCTCGCGTCGCAGTCTCTTCCGTTCCCTATGCCGCCGACCGGCTCTACACCTACCTTGTGCCGGACGAGCTCATCGGCAGCACCGAGGTCGGCAAGCGCGTGACGATCCCCTTTGGGCGCGGAAACAGGCGCGTGGAGGGCTTTTTGCTCGAAGTCGGGCGCGAGGCGGCGACGTCGCCGCTCAAGCCCATCGACGCTCTTCTCGACGATGCGCCGCTGCTGGATGCAAAGGACATCCGCCTTGTGCGGTGGATGAAAGCGCGCTATTTCTGCACGTATTACGACGCGATCAAGACGATCCTGCCCGGTGGCGTGTGGCTCCAGTACCGCGAGCTGTGGCATGTGAACGGCGAGATCAGCGCGGAGGATGCGCTCTCGTCCGTCGCGCCGGATTCCCTTGAGGAAACGCTGCTGCGCGCCATGCTCAGCGCCAAGGAGATCGAGCGCGCCGCGCTCGATGAGCTTGGCGGCGAAAAGACGGCAAAGGCGCTCCGCTCGCTTGAAGCCTGCGGCCTCGCCGTGCGCGAGACGAAGCTGCGTCAGCGCTTGCAGGATAAGTCCGTGCGCATGGTGTCGCTCTGCGTCAGCGCGGAGGACGCGCTCGCCGCGGTCGAGCCCAAGCGCCGCAGCGCACCCGTGCGCTATGCGGTCGTCGAGCTTCTCAGCCGCGAGGGGTGCCTATCCAGCAGCGAGATCAGCTATTACACCGGCGCGACGATGCAAACGCTGCGCGGCCTCAAGAAGGCCGGACTTGTCGAATTTTCCGAGCGCGAGGTGCTGCGCGTCAGCCGCTATGATGATGCGCCCGCGCGCGAGGACATTGTGCTCAACGGCGAACAGCAGGCCGCTTTCGACGGCCTCTGTACGCTCTTAGGCCGCGAGGGCGGCAGCGCCGCGCTGCTGCATGGCGTGACCGCCAGCGGCAAGACGCAGGTCTATATCAGGCTCATCGAAGAAGCGCTCACGCGCGGCAAGACCGCCATGCTGCTCGTGCCGGAGATCGCGCTGACGCCGCAAATGCTGCGCCGCTTTACGGCGCAGTTCGGCAGTGACGTCGCGATGCTGCACAGCGCGCTGCCGCTCACCGAGCGCTACGACCAATGGAAGCGCATCCGCCGCGGTGAGGTGCGCGTCGTGCTGGGCACGCGCAGCGCGGTGTTTGCACCGCTGCAAAACCTCGGGCTCATCATTTTGGATGAAGAGCAGGAGACGAGTTATCAGTCCGAAAATCCGCCGCGCTACCACGCGCGCGACGTCGCGCAGTTCCGCTGTGCGCAGAACGACGCGCTGCTGCTGCTCGGCTCGGCCACGCCGACGATTGAAACGGCATATGCCGCGAAAAACAGTCGCTATCAAGTCTTTTCCCTTCATAAGCGGTTCAACGATCTGCCGCTGCCCAAGGTGCTGATCGCCGACATGAAGGACGAGCTGCGGCAGGGGAACGAGACCTCGATCGGTCATGCGCTGCGCGCAGAGCTTGAAAAAAATATCGAATGCGGCGAGCAGAGCATTCTGTTTCTCAACCGGCGCGGCAGCGCGCGGATGCTGCTGTGCGGCGAGTGCGGCTACGTGCCGCAGTGTCCGCGGTGCAGCGTGCCGATGACGTACCATTCCGCCAACGAACGGCTGATGTGCCATTACTGCGGGCACTCCGAAGCCGTAGTGGACAGGTGCAGCGAGTGCGGGGGACTGATGAAGCGCGTCGGCTCCGGCACGCAGAAGGTCGAGCAGGAGCTTTTTGACCTGTTCCCAAAGGCTAAAGTGCTGCGTATGGACGCCGACACCGTCGGCGCGTCACGCGGACATGAAGCGCTGCTGCGCGAATTTGAAGAAAAGAAAATTCCCATCCTCCTTGGCACGCAGATGGTTGCCAAGGGGCTGGATTTTGAAAACGTGACGCTCGTGGGTGTGCTGGACGCGGACCTTTCGCTCTACGCGCAGAACTACCACGCCGCCGAGCGGACGTACAGCCTACTGGCGCAGGTCGTCGGCAGGGCCGGACGCGGCGAGCGTCCGGGCCGCGCGGTCATCCAGACCTACCATCCCGAAAACGAGGTCATTCAGGCCGCGGCGAAACAGGATTACAAGACGTTTTACCAAAACGAGCTGCGCATGCGCTCGCTGCGGCGCTATCCGCCGTTTGCAGATCTGTTCACGCTGACGGTCTCAGGCCTTGATGAGCTGCGCGTCATCGCCGCTGCCCGCGCGCTGTGTGACGCACTGCGCTACGCCTCTTCCCAGCCGCCGCTGAGCGGGCTCGATGTCGAAGTGCTCGGCCCCGCGGGCGCACCGGTCGTGAAGGTCAACAACCGCTACCGCTATTGCGTCTACCTGTGCGGCAAGGGCGGCAGCGTGCTGCGGCGCACCGTCAGCGAATATCTGCTGGCATTTTACGCAAGAAAAGAAAACCGCGGTCTCGACATTTTTGCCGACTGCAATGCTTTACAATAGAGAAAAGAGGATGAAATTATGGCTATTCGCAAGATCCACGAAGTGGGCGACCCCTGCCTTACAAAGGTCTGCCGCCCCGTGACGGAATTCAACGACCGGCTGCATGAGCTGCTCGACGACATGGCGGACACACTGGAGGAGGCCGGTGGCGTCGGCCTCGCCGCCCCGCAGGTCGGCATCCTGCGACGCGTCTGCATCGTGGAGGATGAGCAGGGCGAGATCATCGAGCTCATCAACCCCGAGATCATCAAGACCGAGGGCGAGCAGACGGGCCTCGAGGGCTGCCTGAGCGTGCCGGGCAAGTACGGCATCGTCACGCGCCCGATGGTCGTGCGCGTGCGCGCGCAGGACCGTTACGGCACGGAGTTTGAAGTTGAGGACGAAGAGCTGACCGCGCGCTGCTTCTGCCACGAGATCGAGCATCTCGACGGCCACCTCTACACCGAGCACTGCAAAGTCCTCACCGACGAGGAGCTGGAGCAGTATATCCGCGAGCAAGAAAAGGAGCTGGACGAGGAATGAGGATCGTCTTCATGGGCACGCCCGACTTTGCGCGCACGATCTTAGAGCGTCTGGTCGCGGACGGGCACGACGTGTGCGGCGTTTTCACGCAGCCGGACAAGCCGCGCAACCGAAACAAAGTCACGCCAAGCCCTGTAAAGGAATATGCTTTGTCGCAGAATATCCCCGTTTTTCAGCCGGTGACGATGCGCGACGGCACGGCGCTTGAGGATTTCAAGACCCTCGCGCCCGAGCTCGCGATCGTCGCGGCCTATGGTCGCATCCTACCGGAGGAAATGCTCGCCGTGCCGGTGCATGGCTGCATCAACGCACACGCGTCCATTCTGCCGAAGTACCGCGGCGCAGCGCCGATTAACCGCGCCATCTTAGACGGCGAAAAGGAGACCGGCGTGACCGTGATGCACATGGCGAAAGAGTGCGACGCGGGCGATATGATCTTAGTCAAAAAGCAGGCCATCCGCCCCGACGAGACGGCGGAGGACCTGTTCAAAGAGCTCGCTGTGCTCGGCGCGGATGCGATCGCTGAGGCCATCGTTGAGATTCAAAACGGCACAGCGCAGCGCGTGCCGCAGGACGAGTCACAGGCGACGTATGCGCCCATGCTCTCGCGCGAGCTTTCTCCCATTGACTGGACGAGAAGCAGCACGCAGATCATCGACCAGATTCGCGCGCTGATCCCGTGGCCCTGCGCCGCGGCGAGCATTCTCGGCGCGAACACGAAAATTTTCCATGCCGTGCCGCTCGGCGAAACGAAGGACGTGCCCGGCACGCTGTGCGCGCGCAAAAAGGGCATCGAAGCCGCCTGCGGCGACGGCAAAAGCATTCTTATCACGGAGCTGCAGCCCGACGGCGGCAAGCGCATGGCAGCGAACGCTTTTCTGAACGGCAAGCGCATCGCCGCGGGGACGGTCCTCGATGCGTAAGGGAAATACCGCGAACGCGCGCGAATGCGCGCTCTCCGTTCTGGTCGCCTGCCGCCGCAACGGTGCGTGGGCGGACGCCGCGCTGAAGGCGCAGCTCGGCAAGTGCGCACTGAGTGCTCAGGACGCGGCGCTTTGCAGCCGCATCGTCTACGGCGTGATGCAGAACGAGCTTCTGCTGAACTGGTATTTGAGCGCCTACTGCACGCAGAAGCTCGACCATTTGCAGCCACCGCTCTCCGACATTCTGCGCATCGGCGCGTACCAGATCTTGTTTTTGGACAAGGTGCCCGACCACGCCGCCGTCAGCGAGTCCGTGGAGCTCTGCCGCACGAACGGCAGAAGCGCCGCGAGCGGACTCGTCAACGCCGTGCTGCGCAAGGTCGCGCAGAATAAGTCGAATCTCCCGCCGCTGCCGGAGGGGAATATCGCACGATTGAGCGTCGCCTACAGCCACCCGCAGTGGCTCGTCAAAAGGCTCGTGTCTCTCCTCGGCGTCGAGGAAGCGGAAGCGTTTCTTCGCATCGACAACGAGGCTTCGCCCATCAGCGTACAGATCAACCCGCTCAAAACGAATGAAAAAGCGCTCGTCGACGAACTTCGCGGCGAGGGCGTCTGCGTCACGCCGCACCCGTGGGTGCCCGGATGCCTGGAGCTTTCCGGCACGGGCGACCTAACGACGCTCAGCGCTTTCTACAATGGCCGCTTCACCGTACAGGACGCGGCGGCACACCTGATTGTCTGCGCCGCGGACTTTGCGCGCGGGCAGAGGGTGCTGGACGTCTGCGCCGCTCCGGGCGGCAAGTCGTTCGCCGCGGCATTCGCGATGGAAAACGAGGGGAGCATCCTCTCGTGCGATCTACATGAAAACAAATTGAAGCGCATCCGCGAGGGTGCGCAGCGCCTCGGCATCACGTGCATCAAGACCGCCGCCGTCGACGGCCGCGCGTTCCGCGAGGAATGGGCGGGGCGTTTTGACGTCGTCATCTGCGATGTGCCGTGCTCGGGCCTTGGCATCATCCGCAAAAAGCCGGACATCCGCTATAAGGACGCGCAGGAGTTTTCTGCGCTGCCGGAGATCCAGCGCGCGATCTTAGAGAACAGCGCGCGCTATGTGAAACGCGGCGGCCTTCTCGTCTACTCGACCTGCACGATCCTGCCCGAGGAAAACGAGCAGGTGACGGACGACTTTTTAAAAGCGCACGACGAGTTTACTTACGAAGCCTTTTCGCTGCCGAACGGCGTGAGCGCGCCGGGGCATTTGACGCTCTGGCCGCAGCGCGACAATACGGACGGGTTCTATCTCAGCCGCATGAGGAGAAAGACGCATGACTGATTTAAAGTCAATGACATTGGAGGAAATCACCGCGGCGCTGCGCGCGATGGGCGAACCGTCGTTCCGCGGCAAGCAGGTCTTCACCTGGCTGCACCGCGGCATCACCGATTTTGACGAGATGATGAATATTCCCAAATCCCTGCGCGAAAAGCTCAGGGCGGAGTACTACATCACCGTGCCGACGGTCGCGCGCAAGCAGGTGTCGAAGCTCGACGGGACGATCAAATACCTCTGGGAGCTGCAAGATGGCAACTGCATCGAAACGGTGCTGATGTCCTATCACCACGGCAACACGGTCTGCATTTCCTCGCAGGTCGGCTGCCGCATGGGCTGCAAATTCTGCGCGTCCACGCTGGCCGGCAAGGTGAGGGACTTAACACCGTCGGAAATGCTCGATCAGGTGCTTTTCACGCAGCTTGACTCCGGACGCGAAATTTCCAACATCGTCCTGATGGGCATCGGCGAGCCGATGGACAACCGGAAAAATGTGCTGCGCTTTTTGGAGCTCATCAACCATCCCGACGGGATGAACATCGGCATGCGGCACATCTCGCTTTCTACCTGCGGCGTGGTGCCGGGCATCGATGCGCTCGCGGAGGACAATTTGCAGCTCACGCTGTCTGTTTCGCTCCACGCGCCCGACAGCGCGACGCGCAGCCGCATCATGCCCGTGAACAACGCCTACGACGTGGAGGAGCTGTTCGCCGCTTGCCACCGCTATTTTAAGAAGACCGGCCGCCGCATCTCGTTTGAATACGCGATGATCGACGGCGTGAATGACCACGACTGGCAGGCCGACCTGCTGGCCGAAAAGATCCACGGCATGCCGGGGCATGTGAACCTCATCCCGCTCAACGACGTGGTCGAGAGCGAGTTCAAGCCGAGCAAGCGCGTCGCGGCATTCCAGAAGCGCCTTGAGTCCCACGGCCTGACGGCGACGGTCCGCCGCAGCCTGGGCGGCGACATTGACGCCAGCTGCGGACAACTCCGGCGCAAAGAAATGAAAGCAAGAGAGGGGGCCGCGCAATGAGAGCCTGCGGAAAAACCGACGTCGGTCTGCGGCGGCATGAAAATCAGGATACCTTTGCCGTCGAGCAGGGCAAAAAGCTGCTCATCGCCGTCGTGTGCGACGGCATGGGTGGCGCCGAGGGCGGGCAGATCGCAAGCTCTGTTGCGGTGGAGACCTTTATGAAGGAAATGCGCGCGCTCATCCGCGCGGACATGACCGCCGAGCAGCTGCGCGAGCTCGCGTCGTTCTGCGTGGCGAAGGCCAACACGGCGGTCTATCAGCGCGCGCTGCAAGACCCCGCCTATCAGGGCATGGGCACGACGCTCGTCAGCGCAGTGGCAGAGGAGAAGTACGCCATCGTCTGCAACATCGGCGACAGCCGCGCGTATTTGATCCGCGGCGGCGAGATCACACGCATCACGCACGACCACAGCGTCGTGCAGACGCTCGTGGAAAACGGCAACATCACCGCCGAGGAGGCGCGCACGCACCCGAACCGCAACCTCATCACCCGCGCGCTCGGCCCAGACGAAAACACGCTCTGCGACGCGTTCGAGGTCTCGTTCACCAAGGGGGACAAAATTCTCCTCTGCACGGACGGCCTTGTCGTCACCGCGACGGACGACGAAATTTGCCGCGCCGTGTGCGCGGGTAAGAGCGCGGAAGAAAGCCTTGACGATCTCATTGCGCTCGCCAAGGCGCAGGGCGCGCCGGACAACGTGACGGCTGTGCTCATTGAACACGAGTAAAGGAGGTGGCACCGTATGAACAATATGATCGGAAAAATGCTCGACAACCGCTATGAGCTGCTCGAAGTCATCGGCAGCGGCGGCATGGCCGTTGTCTACAAGGCCAAGTGCCACCGCTTGAACCGCCTCGTGGCGGTCAAGGTGCTCAAGAGCGACCTTGCCGAGGACGCCGACTTCCGCCGCCGCTTCCGCGACGAGTCGCAGGCTGTCGCAATGCTCTCGCACCCGAATATCGTCTCGGTCTACGACGTCAGCCGCGGCGAGACGGAGTATATCGTCATGGAGCTCATCGACGGCATCACGCTCAAGCAGTATATGGAAAAGCGCGGCCAGCTCAACTGGCGTGAGGCGCTGCACTTCATCACGCAGATCATGAAGGCGCTCTCGCACGCGCATTCGCGCGGCATCATCCACCGCGACATCAAGCCGCAGAACATCATGGTGCTTCGCGACGGCAGCGTCAAGGTCGCTGACTTCGGCATCGCCTGCCTCGCCAACTCCGCCAACACGCTCACGCAGGAGGCGCTCGGCTCGGTGCACTACATGTCGCCCGAGCAGGCGAGGGGCGACCGCACGGACGCACGCTCGGACATCTACTCTGCGGGCGTCGTGCTCTACGAAATGCTGACGGGGAGACTCCCGTTCGAGGGCGACAACGCCGTTTCCGTCGCCATCCAGCACCTTTCCTCCGTGCCGCTCTCGCCGCGCGAGATCAATCCCGACGTGCCCGAAGCGCTTGAGCTCATCTGCATGAAGGCGATGGCCTCCGATTTGGAGAAGCGCTACGCCTCAGCGGATGAAATGCTCGCAGACCTTGAAGAGTTCCGCAAGAATCCCGAGGTCGACCTCGACTTCACGATCGAAGACCTGCACCGCGAGACCGTGGACGAGCCCACGCAGTATATCCCCGCCGTGCACACCGTCTCCAAGGCACAGAAGGTGCAGGAGGCGGACGACGAGGAGGAAGAAGAGGCATCCCCGCACAAGCTGGGCACGCGCAAGCTGCTCACGATCATCGGCGCGGCGGTGGCCGCGGTGGCACTCATCGTGCTGCTCTGGCACGCGATCTTCAGCGATCTTCTCGGCGGCGAGCAGACGCCGACGGAGTATGTGGTGCCGCATCTCATCGGCATGACCATCGACGAGGCGAACGAGGACGAAAACGTGAAGGGTATCTTCACGATCGAACAGATCGGCCAGCGCGCGAGCAGCAAATACGCGGCGGGTCAGATTATCGAGCAGTCGCCCGAGCGCGGCAAGACCGTAAAGGGCAACCGCGTCATCTCGGTTTTCGTCAGCTCCGGCGCCAAGACGGAGAAAATGCCGAATCTCATCAACAAGGAGTACCGCGACGCAACGCTCCAGCTCACCAACCTTGACTTGAACCTTGTCGTCAACGACCCGGTCGAGGAATACAGCAACATCACGAAGGGCTATGTCATCCGCACGATTCCCGAGTACGGCGAAACGCTTCAGGAGGGCGACAGCGTCACGCTCGTCGTCAGCAAGGGCGAGCAGCCCAAGCCCGTGACGGTGCTCTCTTTCATCGGCATCGACATTGAGATCGTCCGCCAGCAGGTCACGCAGACCGGCCTTGTCGTCGGCGAGGTGAGGCAGCGCGCATCCGACGAGCCCTACGGCACGGTCATCGATCAGAGCATCAACGCCGAAACGAAGGTGGACGCGGGCACGACCATCAACTTCGTCATCAGCGAAGGCCCCGCCATGCCGGACTACGGCGATGACGCCACGACCTCCGGAGGGGAACCGCAGCCGTGAGAGGAAGAATACAGCGCGCACTGAGCGGCTTCTACTATGTCAAATGCGCGGACGGACAGCTCTACACCTGCAAGGCGCGCGGCAAATTCCGCAGGGAGGGCATTTCGCCGCTCGTGGGCGACGACGTCGAATTCTGCGAGGTGCCGGGCGGCGAAGGCCGCATCGACGAAATTCTGCCGCGCCGAAACAGCTTTGACCGCCCGAGCGTCGCCAACATCGACCAGATGGTCATCGTCTGCTCACAGGCGATCCCGAAGACCGATCCATATTTGGTCGACCGCATGACGGCCATCGCCGCGCTCAAGGGCTGCGACGTGCTCATCTGCATCAACAAGTGCGACTTAGACCCCGCGGACGCGCTGCGGGAATACTATGAAAACGCGGGCTTTCGCACCGTCAGCGTCAGCGCGGAGACGGGCGAGGGCATCGAGGCGCTACGCGCCCAGCTCGTCGGGCGGCTCTCCGCCGTCACAGGCAACTCCGGCGTTGGCAAGTCGAGCATTCTGAATGCGCTCGACCCCAGCATGTCGCTCAAGACGGGCGAGGTGAGTCAGGCGCTCGGCCGCGGACGGCACACGACGCGCCATGTTGAGCTCTACGAGCTACCCTGCGGCGCGGAGATCATCGACACACCGGGCTTTTCCTCGTTCGAGACGACGGGGCTCAATTTGGAGCTCAAAGAAAAGCTGCCCGAGTGCTTTTTGGACTTTTCGCCCTACCTTGGCGACTGCCAATTCGTCGGGTGCAGCCACACAAAGGAAAAGGGCTGCTCGGTGCGTCAGGCCGTAAAAGATGGCAGGATCGTCAGAGGGCGGCATGAAAGCTACTGCCGACTCTACGACGAGCTCAAGGACCTGCGCGAATGGAACGCGGGCAGTCAAAAACGACGCTAACCGAAAATAAAATGGCGAAGGCCCGCTTCCTTTCGGAAGCGGGCCTTCGCCATTTAGAGAGATGAGAGAGGGATCAAATATCAATCCTGAAACAGGGGGGTGGAGAGGTAACGGTCGCCGGTGTCGGGCAGCAGGACAACGATGGTCTTGCCCTTGTTCTCGGGACGCTTGGCGAGCTGGATACCGGCCCAGACGGCAGCGCCGGAGGAGATACCGACCAGCACACCCTCGCTGTGGCCGACAAGCTTGCCGGTGGCAAAGGCGTCGTCATTTTCGACGGTGATGATCTCGTCATAGATCTTGGTATCAAGAACGTCAGGCACAAAGCCCGCGCCGATGCCCTGGATCTTGTGCGCACCCGCAACACCCTTGCTCAGAACGGGGGATGAGGCGGGCTCGACGGCGACGACCTTGACGTTGGGGTTCTGCTCCTTGAGGAACTTGCCCGTGCCGGTCAACGTGCCGCCGGTGCCGACGCCGGCGACAAAGATGTCGACCTGCCCGTCGGTGTCCTCCCAGATCTCGGGACCGGTGGTCTCATAGTGCGCCTTGGGGTTCGCGGGGTTGACGAACTGGCCGGGGATGAAGCTTCCCGGCATCTGCGCGGCAATCTCTTCAGCCCTGGCGATGGCACCCTTCATGCCCTTTGCGCCGTCGGAGAGAACGAGCTCTGCGCCGTAGGCCTTCATCAGCTGGCGGCGCTCGACGCTCATGGTCTCGGGCATGACGATGATGATGCGATAGCCGCGTGCGGCGGCCACGGATGCAAGGCCGATGCCGGTGTTGCCGGAGGTCGGCTCGATGATGACGGAGTCGGGCTTCAGCTTGCCGCTTGCCTCAGCGTCATCAAGAATGGCCTTGGCGATACGATCCTTGACGGAGCCTGCGGGGTTGAAGTATTCGAGCTTGGCGAGGAGCTTAGCCTCGAGCTTTTCAGCCTTTTCGATGTGGGACAGTTCGAGAAGCGGGGTCTTGCCGATCAGCTGGTCCGCAGAAGTGTAAATCTTGCTCATAATGTTTCCTCCTGAACGATGTACGTTCTATATCAAAATTTTATTGTTTGTTTTATAGGTTTCGGTGATCGCTTGCATCTTATGTTCTGCCGCGGCGACATCGGAACGGGTGAAGGAATGAATTCACGTTCATTACCAACCTTTCGAGTAGGTATATAGGGATTATACGATGTGCGTTTGGATTTGTCAAGAGGAAATTTCAAAAAATTCTATTGAATTCCCATAAACCATGTAATATAATAGGAATATCAAAAGTTGAAAAAGGCCGAATCCCGTATGCCTTTCAACGGATGTGCTTAGAAAGGCGTGAACATACTATGATGATTTCAACCAAAGGCCGCTACGCGCTGCGCGTGCTCATCGACATGGCCGAGCACCAGACCGACGGGTACATCCCGCTCAAGGAGATCGCCAAGCGGCAGGACATTTCGGAAAAGTATTTAGAGAGCATCGTCAAATCGCTCGTCAAGGGCGGCGTGGTCGAGGGCATGCGCGGCAAGGGCGGCGGCTACCGCCTGTGCAAGAGCCCCGACCAGTTCACCGCCGGCCAGATCCTGCGGCTGATGGAGGGCTCGCTCGCCCCCGTCGCGTGCCTCGAAGCCGGCAGCTCGCCCTGCGACCGCGCAGGGGAGTGCCGCACACTCTCGCTCTGGGCGGGACTGAACGATGTCATCAATAAATATCTTGATCAGTACACGCTCGCGGATCTGCTGCGCGAAGATGGGGATTATGATTATGTAATATAATTACAGTTTCCCTGCACCGTGCAGGGGCAATGCATGAAAAAAGGTGGAGTCTCTTAGAATGAGGCTCCACCTTTTTTTAACTTCACAGGAAGGGGCATTCCCGCAGACGGGCGCTCACTCATGCAGCTTCTGCGAGGCAATGTAGAGCGGGATCGCCGCAAGCTGAGAGACGACCGACACCGCTACCATCGCAGGGACACTGACATCATACAGTACGCCGAGCAGCCAGCTGCCCAAAAACCAGAAAATGCCGAACGAACACTCAAAAATGCCATAGCCCGTGGCGCGGCTGGCCTTTGGCACCATGCTGGTGACTGCGGCTTTCAAAATGGATTCCTGCGCGCCCATGCCGACACCCCAGAGCGCAATGCCGAGCAGCAGCATCGGCACGCTGTCCGCACGAAAGACGAAAATGGCAAACGGAGCAGAGAGAAGCGTGGACCACGTGAGCGCGCGCACCCCTTTTTTATCGTACATCATGCCGAAAACAAGCGCCGCGACCGCGTCGACGAGCATCGCCCCGGCGTACAAAAGCGGCAGAGAACCGCTGCTGACGAGCGAGGTCGTTTCGGCAAGGCCGGCGGCAAGCTGCGTGTAGGTGCGCGAAACATGCATGATGATGATGGAATAGTCGATGAAGCCGAAGGCAAAGAGGCTGATGCCCGCGATATAGAGCACGAATTCCTTTTTCATCTTGAAGGGGACATATTCCTTCGGTTCAGGCTCAAAGCGTTCGGGGTTCGGGAACTTCATGCGCGTGAAGAGCAGCAGCAGGATTGTGATCGCCCCCGGAATGGCAAGCACGGCAAAGCAGCGGGAATAGACCGCAAAGGTCGTGCCGTCGGTCTGAAAGAGCATCACGAGGTAGAGCAGCACCGGGCCTGCGAACGCACCGATCTGATCGAGCACCTCCTGAATGCCGAAGCTCCTGCCCACGCCCTCCTGCGAGGCGGCGAAGGACATGATCGTGTCCTTTGCCGGCTTTTTGATGGCCTTGCCCATGCGCTGAATGATGAGCAGAGCGCAGGCCCATATCCAGCCGTGTTCGCCAACGAGTGCCAATGCGGGAACGGCCAGTACATCGAGAAGATAGCCGAAGATCGTCATCGGCCAATAGCGCTTCGTCTTGTCCGTCAGCTTACCGAACACATAGCGCATCGAGTAGCCCACGAGCTCGCCGAGTCCGGACACAAAACCGATCATGCCCGCGCTCGCCCCCAACAGCGACAGATACGCGCCGCGGATGCTGGACGCACCTTCGTGCGTCATATCGGAAAACAGGCTCACGATGCCAAAGAGCACGATGAAGATCATCGCCTGCGACCATTTCTTTTTCTCCTGCTTCATCTTCTTTCATCCTCTTCCTGAAAATGTGATTACACAAGCAAAATCATGATAGGCGCTGTTGCCGCGCAATGTCAATAGACAGAGACGCGCCAAAGCCCAAAAGCAAGCGTTCTTTTCCTGCTGTACCGCAGCAAAAAGGAAGCGCAAGCATTTTGCTTGCGCTTCCTTTTTACAATTCGATGATCTGGCAGGGGACGGGGATGGGCAATTCCTCATGTGTGGAGAGGATCACGATCTTCGTCTCTGCCGCGCGCAGGATGGCGCGCATCGCGGCCTCGCGGTTTTCCGCGTCGAGGCCGGTGAACGGCTCGTCGAGCGCGATGGCGTCAGACGGCGCGAGCAGCGCGCGGGCGAGCGCTAGCCTACGCTGCATGCCGCCGGAATAATCGCGTACCTTCTTTTTCCTCACGTCGCCAAGTCTCAGTTCTTCCAGGAGCGCCTGCGCCGCCGCGGCGTTGTAATTCGCTCCGAGGACGAAGCGAAGATTTCCCTCTGCGTCCAGCCCTTCGAGCAGGCGGTTTTCCTGAAAGACCGCCGTCCAGCGAAATTTATCGCCGTTGACCGTGCCGCTGTCCGGCGTTTCCAGCCCGAGCAGCACGCGCAGCAGCGTCGTCTTGCCGATGCCGGAGGGACCGAGCAGGCGCGTCACGCCGACGCGCGCAGTAAAGGAAATGTCGTCAAGCACGGTGTTCTCGCCGTAGCGCTTGCAGAGGTGTTCGACTCGAAGCTCCATCATGCGCCCATCCTTTCTGCGATCTTGTCCACGAGGAGAAGAAACAGCTTTTCAAACGCCGCCGAGATCAGCACGATCGCCGCCGTCCAGGCGAAGAGGTCGGCGGTCTGGAAGTATATCTTCGCGTTGTAGAGCTTCTCACCGATCGAGCCGCTGGAGAGGGCGATGACCTCCGCCGCGGTGCCGGCCTTCCAGCAAAGGCCCAGCGCCGCACTGACGGCAGAGCGGAAGTAGGGAAGCACCTGCGGCAGATACACGCCCCGCAGCGTGCGCGAAAACGGCACGCGGAACACGCGCGCCATCTCCAGAAGAGAGGCGTCCGTGCGCCGGATGCCCTCAAGCACATTTAAGTACACGGGCGGGAAGACCATCAGCGCCGCGATGAACAGCGGCAGCGTTCGGCTGGAGAGCCAGATAAGCGCCAGAATGATGAACGACGCCACCGGCACGGTCTTGACCGCCGCCACGAGCGGCGCAAGCAGCTCTTTGACGCGCGAAAACCGCGCGGAAAGCGCCGCCAGCACAACTGCCAGCGCGCAGGAAAGCAAAAAGCCGCCCAGAATGTGCATGCTCGACGTGCCGATGGCGCACCAGAACACCGCCGTGCCCGCCAGCGAAATGAGCCGCGCGAGCGAGGATACGGGAGAGGGGAGCAGCAGCGCGCCGTGCGGGTATGCCGCGTGCAGTGCCATCGCGGCAAGCTGCCAGACGATCAGCCAGAAAGCGACTGCCCAGAGACGCACGTTCTGCTTTTTTCCGCGCATGATCATCTCTCCTTTCCTTGAAATACGGCGGCGGGACAGCGCCCGCCGCCGCAAAGAATTTATGCGAAATAGAAGCTGTTATCCGGCATCTCGCCGCCGACAGCGGCGGGAGACGCATTGTAGAGCACCTCTAAATAACCGGGCAGCGCCTCAAGAAGGTCTGCCCCCGTCAGGCAGACGATGTTGCAGTAGGGCAGTGCCTTTTCCGCGACGGCGGCGTCCACGATGCTGTATTCGCCGATGAGCGCGGCGGCGTCCGCGGTGTTGACGTTCACCCAGTCGACGCTCGCGGCGTAGTCCTTGAGAAAGGCCTCCACGGCGGCAGGATTTTCCTCCACGACCGCGCGGCGGGCAACAATGACGCCCGTGATGAGCGCCGAGCCGTTATCGAGTGCGTCCCATTCAGCATTCAGATCGAGCGCCATGCGCAGGCCCTCGATCTTGCTCTGCGCCACGGTGACGAAGGGCTGGGGCAGGAGCGCAACGCTCGCCTGACCGGAAGCCAGCGCCGCGACACACTCGCTGTGCTCGCTCTTCCAGTCGATCGTCACATCGTTATCGGGATCGATGCCGTTTTCCGTGAGAAGATAGCGCAGGGCGTATTCCGGCGTAGAGCCCTTGCCCGCCGCCACGATGGTCTTGCCCTTCAAGTCGGCCATGGAGTGCACGCTCTCGCCGTTTTCCACGATGTAGAGAACGCCGAGCGTGTTGACCGCCAGCACCTCGATCTCGCCCTCCGTCTTATTGTAGAGCACGGCGGCGAGGTTCGCGGGCACGCAGGCCATGTCGAGCTCGCCCTTGAGGAGCGCGGGCGTCACTTCATCCGCAGAACCGGCAAGGGTAAAGGTATATTCATTGCCAGTCGTTTCGCCGCTTTCGCTGTCCTTCATCAGCTTCACAAGGCCCATGGCCGTAGGGCCTTTGAGCGCGGCGATGGAATAGTTCGCAGGAGTGAACTCCTCCTGTTCGGTCTGCTGGTCGTCCTGCGCGTCGTTCGGCGTCTCGTCCGCCTTCTGTCCGCAGGCGGCGAGCGAGAAGACGAGCGCAATCGTCAGGCACAGGGCCAAGAGATTTTTGAGATTCTTTTTCATTGGTTTTCTTCCTTTCCGATGCTGCCCTCGGGCGCGTAGACCGTTTTGGCGGTGATGCCGTCCAGACGGCCGATCTTGCCCGACAGGGCGGAGATGACGTTGCCCGGCGCGTCGAGCGCCACGCTGATGATATTCACGCCCTTTTCGCGGTACGGCACGCCCATGCGCCCGATGATATACTGACCGTACTGGTGCAGAAGCTCGTTGAGCGGCTGGACAGAGCTTCCCCCGCGGACGATGATGGCCAGCACGGCGACTCTCGTTTCCATTAACGCATTCTCCTTTGTCAAAATAAAAATCATCCCTTCCGCCGTTCAGCAGAAGGGATGGAAACAGCAAATGACGACGCAGCAGGGCTGTGTCTTTGTTTTCCCTCTTCTTGTGGCTCGGAACGCATCCTCGCTGTCAGAACGGTAGAATGAATCTGGTTCGCCGCCGGTCAGAGTAGTCTTCCCGGAAGGCAAAGCGATGATACCACACTTTCGCTGCAGCGTCAAGATGGAGGGACAATGGTATCGGATAAGCTGGAAAAAAGGCCAAAAGAAAACGTCCGTGAACAGTGCAAGGCATATAAATTCCATTGACTTCTTCGGCGTTATCTTATACGATATGATAAAAGCACAAGTTTTATACGCAGGGCTGGATCCCGGCCCCGGGAAGTCAGCTCTGTGATCTCACAGGGCTGATTTTTGCTGTTTGGGGAGAAATGAGAGGGAAGCGCATGCCATATTACGCACACATCCGGCAGGATGAAAACGGCGAGACCATCTATCAGACCGTCGCGGAGCACCTGACAGGTACAGCCGCGCTGTGCCGAGAGTTTGCCGCCGACTTCGGCGCAGAGGCGGACGGAGATCTGATGGGGCTCGCGCACGATCTCGGCAAATGCACTGACGCATTCCAGAAGCGCCTGCTTGAAGGTGGTCCCGTTGTCGACCACACCACGGCGGGGATGCTCACCTGTATAAGGATGAAGCGGCCCAGCGCCGCCGCGTGCGTCGCCGGTCACCACGGCGGACTTTTGGATGTCGGAAATCTGAGGACCGACCGCGCGGGCGAGGCCACGCTCTCCGGCCGGTTCAAAAAGGGTGTGGAGGGACACTATCTTGAGCGCTGCGGCGAAAGCGGCGTGACACTGCCAACTCTTCCGCCTGAGACGCCGGAACGGGATCCATTGAAAGCGTCGTTTCGGACAAGGATGCTCTATTCCTGTCTGGTGGACGCGGATTTTCTCGATACGGAGCGGTTCATGGACGGCGAACGTGGGCGCGGCGGATATGACGATCTTCCGACGCTGCTAAGGCGGCTGAAAGAATACATCGCGCCGTGGCAGGAACCGAAAACAGTGCTCAACAAGCTGCGCTGCAAAATTCTAAACAGCTGTCTGGATACAGGCAGTAAACCAAAAGGCATTTACACGCTGACCGTGCCGACCGGCGGCGGAAAGACGGTCGCGTCGCTCGCCTTTGCGCTGCGGCACGCGGTGGCGCACGGGATGAGGCGGGGGATCTACGTCGTGCCGTACACGTCGATCATCGAGCAGAATGCCGAAGTATTCCGCGAGATCCTCGGCGACGGCAATGTGCTCGAGCATCACTCAGGTGTGCAGTTCGAGCTTTCCGACGGCGCGTCGCCCGAGGAGGTGCGCCGCGCGCTGGCGGCGGAAAACTGGGACATGCCGGTCATCGTCACAACGGCGGTGCAGTTTTTTGAGTCCATTTACGCAAACCGTTCGTCAAAATGCCGCAAGCTTCATAATCTTGCCGACAGCGTCATCATTTTTGACGAGGCGCAAATGCTGCCGCTTTGCCATCTGCGGCCCTGCGTGGCGGCGATGGCATCGCTTGCCGAGCAATTCCGTTCAACGCTTGTGCTGTGCACAGCCACTCAGCCGTCGCTCGGTGACCTGCTGCACACCTATGCGCCAAGCTACCCTATCACAGAACTGTGCCCGCAGACGGCGGAGGAATACGACAGCTTCCGCCGCGTGACGTTTCGGCAGGAGGGCATCTTGGAGGACGATGTACTTGCGGAAAAGCTCAGCGAGCACCGGCAGGTGCTTTGCATCGTGAACAGCCGCAAGGCGGCGCAGAGCATCTTTGCGCGCTTGCCGCAGGAGGCGAGCTTTCACCTCTCGACGCTGATGGTGCCCGCACAGCGGCAGACGCTTCTCGATGAGATTCGGCGGCGCCTAAAGGCGGGGGAACCGTGCCGCGTCGTGTCGACCTCGCTGATCGAGGCGGGCGTGGACGTGGACTTTCCCGCGGTGTACCGCGAGCTGGCTGGGCTGGATTCCGTCTTGCAGGCGGCGGGGCGCTGCAACCGCGAGGGAAAACGAGCACCGGAGGAAAGCATCGTCACCGTCTTCGAGCGGGCAGAACTGCCGCCAATGTTGTTCCGCACAGCAATCGGCGCTACGCGCGAAGCATTGATGAACAGCTGCGATATCGGCGCGCGGGAGACGATGCAGAACTATTTCGACGCGCTGCGCAGCTTAAGCGGAGAAACACTCGACAAGTCGGGTGTTATCAAGGCGTTTGAAAAGGGCATCAACGGCTGCGAACTGCCGTTTCGCACCGTGGCGGAGAATTTTCATCTGATCGATCAGAACACGCGCACGGTCTATGTCCCGTTTGGCGGCGGAGCGGCGCTCGTTGAGCAGCTAAAGGAAGGCGAATGCTCCAAGGGTCTCTACCGCAAGCTGGGGCGCTACGCAGTCTCGGTCTACGAACCGCATTTTCAAAAGCTCTATGCCGCGGGCGCGCTGCTGACGGCGCGAGAGGTCCCTGCACTGGATGAAGACAGTTCGATCTTAAACGATATGAGTCTGTACAGCGAAATGACCGGCCTGACGCTGGAACCGGAAACCGGAAAGGCCGAATTCATATAAGCTGTCCGTTTTATCGGACAGGGCATCGTTCATACTGAGACAAGAACCAAGGTAAACCAAAGAGAGGAGTGATCCAATGCCGATTCAAGTAGAAGTCTGGGGAGACTACGCCTGCTTTACTCGCCCTGAAATGAAAACGGAACGCGTCAGCTATGACGTGATGACGCCCTCAGCAGCGCGCGGGCTGCTGGAAAGCATCTACTGGCACCCAGGGCTCCGTTGGGTGATCGACCGCATCCATGTGTGCGCACCCATCCGCTTCACCAACATCCGCCGCAACGAGGTCAAGGATGTCATCAGCGCCCGCAGGGCAAAGACCGTGATGGAAAAAGGGCAGGGGGAACTGTACCTCGCCGCGTCGGAGAGCATTCAACAGCGCGCGGCTATGGTGCTGCGAGATGTACACTATGTCATCGACGCGCACTTCGACATGACGGACGCCGCTGCGCCCGGCGACAATCCCGGCAAGTTTCAGGACATTATCAAGCGACGGCTGGAAAAGGGGCAGTGTTACAGCATGCCGTATTTCGGCACGCGGGAATTTCCCGCGCAGTTCCGGCGCTGCACGGAATTGCCGCCGTGCCCCGATGAGCTCAAAGGCACGCGCGACCTCGGCTGGATGCTGTGGGATCTCGACTACAGCGATCCTGCGGACATCACGCCGAAGTTTTTCCGCGCGAGCCTTATCGATGGTGTGATGACCGTTCCGCCGCCGAACAGCGGGGAGGTGAGGGGATGATCCTGCAAGCGCTGACACGGTACTATGAAGACCTCCTCTCGCGCGGCGAGATCGCCGCGCCCGGCTGGGCCCCTGCCAAAATCAGTCTCGCACTTTACATAAACGAAAACGGTGAGCTGACGCAGATCGTTCCGACAATGGTGGAAGGGACAAAGGGTAAAAAGACGGTCATGCAGCCGCAGCTGATGGTGCTGCCGGCGGCGGTGAAACGAACGGTCAGCATTGCCTCGAACTTTTTGTGGGACAATTCCGCTTATTTGCTCGGCATCGACCAGAAAGGGAAGCCTGAACGCAGCCGCGAGTGCTTTGCCGCCGCGGCAAAGCTGCACCACGCGGTGTTAGACGGTATCGATTCGCCCAATGCCCGCGCAATACTGGCATTTTTCGACACTTGGGAACCGGAACGCGCGGCAGAGCATCCGGCGCTCATCAGGCAGCTCGATGATGTGACCGCGGGCGGCAACCTCGTCTTTCGCGTGGATGGCCGCAAGATCGAGGAGGATGTCGCTATCCGCGAGGCATGGCAGCGGTATCGGGACGGCGGCGAGAGCGGCGTCAAGATGCAGTGTCTCGTGACCGGAAAAGAGGATGAGATCGCTGCTGTGCACCCGTCGGTCAAGGGCGTGCGGGACGCGCAGTCCAGCGGCGCGGCGCTGGTGTCGTTCAACGCTCCGGCGTTCTGCTCCTACGGACGGGAGCAGAACTACAATGCCCCAGTCGGCAAATACGCCGCCTTTGCCTACACCGCCGCACTGAATCATCTGCTTGCGGACAGCGACCACGTCCAGCACATCGGCGATACGACAGTCGTCTGCTGGGCAGAGGGCGCAGATGATGCCTATCCCGGCTTTTTCAGCGCCGTGATTGGCGGCGGCACATACGGCGGCCTGTCGGACAATGATCTGCGCGCGGCGCTCAAACGTCTGGCGAATGGGCTGCCGTGCGACGACCTCGGCGTTGACCCGAATCGACCGTTTTACATTCTCGGTCTCGCGCCCAACGCGGCGCGCCTTTCCGTCCGCTTCTTTCTGCGCGACAGCTTCGGAAAGCTGATGGAGAATGTAAACGCGCACTATGCAAGGCTGGAGATCGCCGGTGCAAAATATTCGATACTCCCTTTGTGGGCTCTGCTGAACGCAACCGTACGAGATCCCAAAAAACAGGTCCCCAGTCCAGTTGTGTCTGGGGCAACGGTGCGGGCTGTATTTTCAGGAACTCCATACCCTGTATCTTTGATGGAAGCTGTCTTGCTTCGCATTCGTGCAGAGCGAAACGTTACTTGGGAGAGAGCCGCTATTTTGAAGGCCTATTTGGCAAAGAACTACGAACGAGGAAGCGATCATTCAATGTTTTCGGAGGTGACAAGTGTGCAGTTAAATGAAGATTGTAACTATATGCCATATCTTTTGGGCCGTCTGTTTCGAGTGATGGAAGAGATTCAGCTTGCATCGATGGGGTGGAGCGTGAACCGGAGTATTAGGGACAGCTATTTCAACTCGGCGGCATCAACACCGAGGAGTGTATTTGGCAAACTGTTCTCCTTGAGTAATTACCACCTGAAAAAACTCATGCGAGATAAGCCAGGATTAGGGAAAAAGCTCGGAGACTTGGAAAGTGATCTTGCTGCGCGACTGACCACACCACCACCGGCGCGATTCACGCAGGAAGAAACAATCTGTTTTTATCTTGGTTACTATCATCAGTGTAATGGCAAAAAGGAGGAGAAAGAAAATGTCTGATCCCATCAAGAACCGTCATGAATTTGTGGTGCTGTTCGACGTGGAAAACGGCAATCCGAACGGTGATCCCGATGCGGGCAATATGCCGCGCGTCGACCCCGAGACCGGCTATGGCCTTGTGACGGACGTTTGCCTCAAGCGCAAGATCCGCAATTATGTTGAAACGGCAAAAGAGGATGCAGATCATTATCATATCTACATCAAGGACGGCGTACCGCTGAACACGAGCGATGAAAAGGCCTGCGCCTATGTCGGCGTAACCTCTGACAAGCTCAAGGAAGCCAAGAAAAAGGACGAGCATCTGGATGAAAAAATTCGCGACTTCATGTGTTCCAATTTCTACGATATCCGCACGTTCGGCGCGGTGATGACGACCTTTACCAAGGGTGCGCTCAACTGCGGTCAGGTGCGTGGGCCGGTGCAGCTCGGCTTTGCCCGAAGCATCGATCCCATTCTGCCGCAGGAGGTGACCATCACGCGCGTCGCCATCACGACCGAGGCGGACGCGGAAAAGAAGAACACCGAAATGGGCCGCAAGTACATCGTGCCTTACGGCCTCTACCGCGCGGAGGGCTATGTGTCGGCGAATCTCGCGCGCAAGACGACCGGCTTTTCGGAAGAGGACCTCGAACTCCTGTGGACGGCTATTTTGAACATGTTTGAAAACGACCATTCCGCCGCGCGCGGCAAGATGGCCGTGCGCGAGCTCATCGTCTTCAAGCACAACTGCGAGCTCGGCTGCGCTCCGGCGCACAAGCTCTTTGACCTTGTCAAGGTCGAACACAAGGACGGCGTGACCGCGCCGAGAAGCTACGGCGACTACATTGTCAGCGTGGATGAAACGCACCTTCCCTCCGGCGTGACTTGCACGCGGATGGGGTGATCTATCAGGACGAGGACTTCCTCCAGCTTTCCGGCTTACAGCATTTCAAATTCTGCCGCCGCCAGTGGGCACTCATCCATGTAGAAAAGCAATGGGCGGAAAACTACCGCACAACGGACGGCGCGATCATGCACGAAAACGCGCACGACGGCTCATTCACCGAAAGCAGGGGCGACCTCGTCATCACGCGCGATATGCGCGTCTTTTCCCGCACGCTCGGCGTATCAGGCGCGTGCGACGTGCTGGAATTCCGCCGCGGCGAGACGGGCATTCCGCTCAAAGGCCGCGAGGGCCTGTGGCAGCCCTATCCCGTGGAGTATAAGCGCGGAAAGCCGAAAGAGGGCACGGAAGACACGCTCCAGCTCTGTGGACAGGCGATGTGCCTTGAAGAAATGCTCTGCTGCGAGATCCCGCGCGGCGCGCTCTATTACGGCGAGCCGCGGCGGCGCACGGAAGTCGACTTCACCCCTGAGCTGCGGCAGGAGGTGCGTGCCCTCCTTGAAGAGATGCATGCGCTCTATGCGCGCGGCAGCACGCCAAAGGTAAAGCCAACAAAGGGCTGCAACGCCTGCTCGCTGAAAGGATTGTGTCTGCCAAAGCTGATGAGAAGCAAGTCCGTTTCCGCGTATCTGCGCGGCGCAATGGAGGGAGAGCAATGAGACAGCTTTTGAACACGCTTTTTGTCACATCGGAGGACATTTACCTCTCGCTGGACGGGGAAAACGTTGTGGCGAACCGCGGCGGGGAAGCGGTCGCCCGCTATCCGCTGCACACGCTGCAAAGCATCGTCTCATTTTCCTACGCGGGCGCGTCGCCCGCCCTGATGGGCGCATGCGCGCAGCGGGAGATTGGACTTGCGTTCTGCTCGCCGCGCGGGAAATTTCTCGCCCGTGTAGCAGGTCAGGCGCAGGGGAACGTCTTGCTGCGGCGGATGCAGTACCGCGTGGCGGACGACCCGTCGCAGAGCTGTCGCGTCGCCGGAATGATGATCTTCGGCAAGGTCTACAACGCAAAATGGAGCGTGGAGCGCACGCGCCGCGACCACGCCATGCGCATTGACGAATCGCGCTTTTCAGCCGTGTCCGACCAGTTACAGGGGCTTCTGCCGCAGATCGCAGCGGAGACGTCGCTCGACAGTCTGCGCGGCCTCGAGGGTGTCGGTGCGGCGGCATATTTCAGCGTGCTGGACGACATGATCTTGCAGGGAAAAGAGACGTTTTTCTTCCGCGAGCGCAGCCGCCGTCCGCCGCTCGATGCGTTCAACGCGCTGCTGTCGTTTGCTTACAGTCTGCTCGCGCACGACTGCGCCTCGGCGCTTGAAAGCGTAGGGCTGGACGCCTACGTCGGATATCTCCACCGCGACCGGCCAGGGCGGGAGTCGCTGGCGCTCGATTTGATGGAGGAGCTGCGCCCGTGCTTTGCCGACCGCTTTGTGCTCACGCTCATCAACAACCGTGTGCTCAAAGCGATCGATTTTGACTTCCGCGAGAGCGGCGCGGTGCTGCTGACGGACACAGGGCGCAGGACGTTCCTGCAGAAGTGGCAGGAGCGAAAAAAGGAGACCATCACGCATCCGTTTCTCGAGGAAAAGATACCGTGGGGTCTGGTACCGTATGTACAAAGCCTGCTGCTCGCGCGGTACCTGCGCGGCGACTTGGACGACTATCCGCCGTTTTTATGGAAGTGAGGCGCCTATGCTGGTTCTGATCACCTACGATGTGAACACGAGCGACGCCGCCGGACGCGGGCGGCTGCGCAGAATCGCAAAGGAATGTGTCAATTACGGTCAGCGCGTGCAGAATTCGGTGTTCGAATGCCTGCTGGACACGGCGCAGTGCCGGAAGCTGCAAAATGAACTCTGTAAGATCATTGACCCAGAAAAGGACAGCCTTCGATTTTACTACTTGGGTAAGAAGTACGAGAATAAAATCGAACACTTCGGCTGCAAGCAGACGTATCTGCCCGAGGAACCGATGATCTTATAGTGCGAAGCACAAGTGCGCAGAGATCACTTGGGCGGTTCGCACCCAAAATCCGCATGATTTTCCTGCATCAAAAAGGAGCAGAATGCCCTGACAGGCGGCATTCTGTGCAAAAGCATCTGAAATTTGTCTGTTATCGCAAAAATGTGCATAGTGATTTGTACACTTTTGCTGTCGCGCCCCGCAAGGGGCGCGTGGGTTGAAATGTGGTAATGGTGCCAAAGTCGAACATGGACATAAAGTCGCGCCCCGCAAGGGGCGCGTGGGTTGAAATTTCTGTCCATCCGTACGCCTTACAAAACAAGGGCTGTCGCGCCCCGCAAGGGGCGCGTGGGTTGAAATCATCATTTATCACCTCCATCCCAAAGGCCACGGAGTCGCGCCCCGCAAGGGGCGCGTGGGTTGAAATTGCTTCTTCTGTTGATTCTGATATTGCCTCCGGTGGTCGCGCCCCGCAAGGGGCGCGTGGGTTGAAATCCCTGAGGATTTGCAAGACGTACTTACTAAGGAAGTCGCGCCCCGCAAGGGGCGCGTGGGTTGAAATACGAACTTATAAACACCAAGGCCAACAAGAAAAACGGTCGCGCCCCGCAAGGGGCGCGTGGGTTGAAATAATAAAAAACGTATCTCCGAACCAATCCATAATGTCGCGCCCCGCAAGGGGCGCGTGGGTTGAAACGCTCCCGGATTCTCATTGCCGTATCCCTCCATAAAAAGGAAGTCTCTGCCAACCGGCAGAGACTTCCTTTCATTTTTCTATTTTACTGATCAAAGCTTGGGTTTACGTAGTAGACGTTTTTCTCGTCCAGGCGGTCCTTGGCGAGGCGCAGGCCTTCACCGAAGCGCTGGAAGTGCACTATCTCGCGCGCACGCAGGAATTTGATGACATCACTCACGTCCGGATCGTCGGAAAGGCGCAGAATGTTGTCATACGTCACGCGCGCCTTCTGTTCCGCAGCCAGGTCCTCTGTGAGGTCCGCGATGGTGTCGCCCGTGACCTGCATGGTGCTCGCCGACCACGGGTAACCAGAGGCGAACTGCGGGAAAACGCCCGTCGTGTGGTCGACAAAGTACGGCTCGAACCCAGCCTCCTTGATCTGCTCCTCGGTCAAATTGCGCGTAAGCTGGTGAACGATCGTGCCGACCATCTCGAGATGTCCCAGCTCCTCTGTGCCGACCGTGGAAGCCCAAGGGCCACAAGTACGAAAAAGCCTTGCGCTGCAAGGATTACAGGCCGAAAAAGAGAGGGAAAACGCGAATGTGCAAAATGCCGGTTGGCTCCATTCCTTTGACGCGGACTACCACTATCACGGCTCCGACCTTCACTACCATGTGAACGTGTCCGCTGCGCTTTCGGAGGGAGGGACGGTATGGTGAAGGAGTTTATTTCACAGCTCCCGCCGGACAAGCTGTCGCCTTTTGAAAAGCATCCCTATCAGGTGCGGGAGGACGCTGCCATGGACGAGCTTACCGAGAGCATCCGTGTCCACGGCGTTCTGTCGCCCTTGTTGGCCCGGCCAAAAGGGGAGTGCTACGAGCTGGTCAGCGGGCATCGGCGGCGCTTGGCGGCGCAGAAATTGGGCTTGCCCACCGTGCCGGTGCTGGTGAGGGAGATGACCGACGATGAAGCGGTGATTTTGATGGTGGACAGCAACCTTCAGCGGGAAAACCTGCTGCCCAGCGAAAAGGCGTTTGCTTACAAGATGAAGTTGGAGGCAATGAAGCGGCAAGGGCAGCGAACAGATTTAACTTCGCCGCAAGTTGCGGCAAAGTTGAGGACAGATGATGAAATTGCAAAACAGGCTGGTATAAGCGGCGATACGGTACGTCGCTATATCCGCCTGACCAACCTTGTTCCGCCGCTGCTTCAGATGGTGGACGATGGACACATTGCCTTTTCTCCCGCCGTGGAGCTGTCCTATCTCACACGCGATGAGCAGGCGGAGTTGTGGGACTTGATTGGGCAGGAGGACGCCACACCGTCGCTGTCACAGTCACTCCGCATGAAGCAGATCTCCCGCGAGGCAAAGCTGACGCCGGAGGTGCTGTACGCCATTCTTACCGAGGAAAAGCCCAATCAGAAAGAGCAGGTTCGCATCAAAACCGAGTCGCTGCGGAAGTATTTCCCGCGCAATTATTCTGCGCAGCAGATGGAGCGGGAGATCATCAAGCTGCTGGAGGCCCGTTACCGCGCGAAGGGCAGGGGAGAGCGATGATTTTCGCATACTGGCGCTATACAAATTTCTTCCGTACAATAGAGGCAGAAAGGAGCGAGGTTTATGGAGCAGAATTTACCGCCATTGCCGCAGGTCATTTTTGAGAACGGCCTTTACTACGTGCTGCGGGGCGAGCAGTATTATCCCTGCCTTTTGCCGCCAGAGCTGGACACCACAGAGGACAAGCTGTTGGAAACCATTATCAGTCAGATGGCAGAGGCACAGGGCATCGACGAGGACTTGAAAGCGCGGGATCAAATGGCGTGGGTAGGTGCGATGAACAACATCAAAAGCGCCGCGCTCGAGATCCTGCGAGAGTCAAAATGATGCCCCAAGAAGGAAACAAAAGCCAATAGTAAATGCAAGCGGAGACAGGTCAAATGCCTGCCTCCGCTATTTTTATGCCCCAACGGGCAAGGAGGAACGATATGGATTATTTCTACGAGCATGAATCAGAGCTATTTACATTTTACCGTGTTCCAAAGGTGCTGTTTACGGAGGAGCCATTCAAAAACATGAATTGTGAAGCAAAATTGCTTTACGGATTATTGCTGGACAAAATGGGACTTTCCCGCAAAAGCGGGTGGTTCGATAAGCAAGGGCGCGCCTTTGTTTACTATGGCATCAACCGTATTATGGAGGACTTGGGCTGCGCCCACAGCAAGGCGGAGAAGCTGCTATCCGAACTGGAGCAAGCTGGCCTGCTGCGCCGGAAACGGCAGGGGTTGGGGAAGCCGTCTGCACTGTACCCTCTGAAATTCGAAAACCGGATTTCTTGACTTTCGATTTTCGAATTTCAAGAACGCTGAAAATCAGCGCACCTGAACGCTGATTTTCAGCGTCTAATAAGACTGAGTAGAGCGATACTGAGATAAATATATACCAAGCCGAAAAAAGAATAATAGGGAGGATCATCAGATGAAGAACAAAGAGAACTTACGGGAAAAGCAGGTAAATCTCCGCTTAACGCAGGCAGAATATGAGCGGCTCACCCGCACTGCGCAGGACCACGGCATCGGGCGGGCGGCGTATCTCCGCATGGTGCTGCGGGGCGCGTGGCTGCGGGAGGACGGCAGAAAATCAGAATAGCTTTTTCCGCTGGAATTTGATGCAGGCCGTCACACGGTCACGGATATAGGGAGCATCCCGCTTGGCGTAAAACTCCAGCGGCTTCGAAAGGGAGGCCATGATCTCTTTTTCGGCAAAGTCGCAGCGAAGCTGCGGCCCATAGAGATTTTGGGCCGCATGGACCTGTCGGACAAAGCCCGTTTTCATGGGCTGAGCCTTGAGCTGCCGCACCAATGCGTCCGGCTCGATCTCCATGGGATAGTCCCGTGTGTTGGACAGCAGGCCCGCACCAAAGTCGAAGATGGGGCAGTAGTCAAAGCCATCACCGCAGCGCAGCACAGCGATGTTGTTCAGATGCCGGTCCTCGTTGCCGAACAACATATCCACCTCGAACAGCAGCGTCAGATAGGTGCCGAAGCGGTCAAGTCCCGTCAGCCGCTCAACCTGCTCCACCAACCACGCAAGGCGGCTTTGAAGATTGGGCAGGCGGTTTACCGCGGTCTGCCAGTCCGGGCCAACGCCTTTTCGCAGCAACTCCGCAAGGGTCAGGATGGCCTCGCCCTGACGTAGAAAATTGGCACTGGAACAGCCGTTTCGGATGTGTCCGTGGACTTGCATCCGCTCCATGCGGTAGGTCACATAGCGAAAGCCCAGCGCATCTGTATTGGTCTGTGCCAGCAGCGCAGAGGTCACGGCTTCAGCCAGTCCCTCGTAGCCGAACAGATCCAGCTTGTACCAGCGGCCATCTGCCAGCCATTTTTCCTGATTGCCCTTAGACGAAGTTTCCGCGATGCGGCTTCCCGTTGTCAGTCTGATCGACATATTCAGCCCTCCACAATTTTGATCCAGCACGAATCCTCTGCCATGCGCCCTTCGGTCTTGCGGATGATCGCCAGCGGGTCATAGCAGTCCAGTCCCAAGTCAGACAGGTAATATTTCAAACCGTCCCGCTCCTGCGGCACACAGCGGTCTTTCAAGAAGGTTTGCAGATCGTCCCATGTGGGCTTGCGGTTCACGCCGAAAGCGGTGGAAAGGGGAGAACTGACCTCGTTTTCGATGGCAAGTTGATGAGTGGTTTGGTCAGCGCAGATCTTCGTACAGAGCTTGTTCCCATCGTAGTAGTACAGGATCAGGAGGGCGTGAGCGCTGCTTCGGGCATTGGCCAGAAAGACATCGTAATCAGACACGGCAGGGCGGCGGATGGTGATGCTTTCTCCATCAAATTGCAGCGTTACGGTGCGGCTACCCTCAGAGATGCCCAGAGCCTTCATCCAGGCAGATGGCAGCGCCACGCGGTAGCCTTTGGCATCCGGACCGGTGTTTCCACCCGCCTTGTTGATAAGAATATTTGCAGTTCGTTCCTCGTGTAGCACGGTCATTCACCTCAAAAGTTTCTTGCAATTATTATACATATTGGACACCAATAAATCAAGAAGTTAATTTTACAACAGCGTTGTCACGAAAATGAAACCGCTATACGGAAGCTGCTTTCGCAAGCATAGCATTTGGCCGTCCAAATGCGCTTGTTAGGGGAAGCAATTCCCCTATAACCCCTTATGAATTGAAAGGAAAAACGATCATGAGAAAACGACCAATCAAAATATCACTCCGTTTGAATGAGCAGGAGCATGAACATTTGAAACAGCAGGCTATGCTCTCTGGCTTCCCAATGGAAGTATTCCTCCGTGCGCTGATCTCTGGCATGAACCTCCGATCCCGACCACTCGCTGAATACGCCGAAATCCGGCGTCAACTCGCCGGCATTGGAAATAACATCAATCAAATCGCTCATGTTGTCAACACCCGCGGCTTTGCCACGAAGGAAGACATTGCCGCAGTCACGACAGCACAGCGGGTGATCTGGCAGATCGCAAAGCGGCTTTGAGATATTCTGCTGAAGGTAAATATCGATGAGCGAATCAAATTCGGTGGAGTTCCGCTGACGTTTCCACTACTATTTTCCTCTTGTGGATGTAGCGTTTTGTGGTATAATTATTTTGTGAGATTATAACCAGAATGGTCAGCAATGGTCAGCGAGCTTGAAGGCTTATCAAAGGAGTTGGTGTGATGACAAAGTACGGAATTGATCCAAAGGTTATTTGCCAGATCATTGATCTGGCAAATAGGCATCACATCAAAACAGTGATCCTATTCGGTTCCCGCGCACGAGGGGACTTCCGCCGCACAAGCGATATTGATTTAGCTGTGCAGGGAGGCAATGTATGCCGTTTCAGACTGGATGTTGAGGAAGAAACGCATACATTGCTGACCTTTGATGTGATAGATTTATGTTCTGATTTGTCCCCAGAATTGCGGGAAGCCATCAGCAAGGAGGGAGTATTGCTCTATGAAAAAGTTTGATAACTACCGTAAAAATTTAGACGTTCTGCGGCGCTCTGATCAGCAGGATCTCAACAATGAATTTATCATTAGCGGCATCATTGACAAGTTCTCCATTCAGTTTGAATTGGGCTGGAAGGTCTTAAAAGAGCTGCTGACTTACGAAGGCATTGATGCCGCTAAAACGGGTTCCCCTCGTGAAATTATCAAGCAGGCGTACCAGTATTACCCTTGCATAGAGGAAGATGTGTGGCTGGATATGCTGTCCCAGCGCAACAATATGGCGCACATTTATAATGGAAATGCCGCAAAGGAATTGGCGTCGGAGATCATCAGACGCTTTATTCCGGCCTTTGAAAAGCTGGAAAAAAGCATTTGCGAGCGATACGCCGATCTTCTGGATACGCTCTGAGAAACTATTTTACAAAGACATGGAGGCCCACGATGGCACTTGAAAATAAACTTGGCATCACCAACTCTGCCGAGCTTGCCCGGGAGGAGGAGCGCATCAGCAAAAAGAAGGCTGTAGAACTATTTGAGAGCGGCGCTCTGGACAAACTGGCACCCGGCAGATTCACGTCACTGCAAGCCATTCATAAGGCGCTGTTCGAGGATATTTATGACTTTGCCGGTGAACTGCGAACGGTGAATCTGGCAAAGGGCAATTTCCGCTTCGCCCCTCTAATGTATCTGGAGGTGGCGCTTGAAAACATCGACAAGATGCCGCAGTCCACCTTTGACGAGATCATCGAAAAGTATGTGGAGATGAATATCGCCCATCCGTTCCGCGAGGGCAACGGCCGCAGCACCCGCCTGTGGCTTGACCAGATGCTGAAAGCCGGTATCGGACAGGTTGTGGATTGGAGCAAGGTCGATAAAGAGGACTACCTACTGGCCATGGAGCGCAGCCCCATCAAGGACGTGGAGATCAAGGTGCTGCTGAAGGCGGCTTTGACCAACGAGATCAATAGCCGCGAGGTCTATATGAAAGGCATCGACCACAGCTACTATTACGAGGGATATACTACGTTCAAGGCGGAAGAATTGTAAATCAAAAATGCAAAACGACGGGCAGATACTTTGATGGGGATTGCGTCATGCATTAGCTTAGGCTGAAATTTGATTTGCAGTGCCGTTATAAAGTTTATTGGCGGAGGGGGAACGTACTCGAATGGCGAAGTCTATTGTCTTTATCGACACAGAAGTTGGTGTTGATGACCACAAAATCCACGATATTGGTGCGGTTCGGCAAGACCGAGCCTATTTTCACTCGGCATCTGTCCGAAATTTTGTTGAATTCATAGCAGGGGCAGAGTACATTTGCGGACATAACATTCTTCACCACGACTTAAAGTATATCCATGATTCACTCGGTTATGAACTTCGGGTTACTGTGATTGATACGCTTTATCTTTCGCCGCTTTTGTTTCCGAAACGTCCATATCATGCGTTACTAAAAGATGACAAGCTTCAGACGGAACAACTCAATGATCCGGTAAATGATTGCCAAAAGGCCGCTTCCCTTTTTTATGATGAGGTCAATGCTTTTTTTGATTTACCGCCGAAAGTGAAGCAGATTTTTTGCTGTTTGCTATACGATCATCCTGAGTTCAGCGGTTTTTTTCAATATGTAAACTTCCGCCCGTACAAGGCAAAAATTTATGAGTTAATCCACATGGAGTATGAGGGGCGTATTTGCACAAACGCTGATCTGTTGCCATTGATTCGGCATTATCCGGTGGAACTGGCTTATGCACTTGCATTGATTGGAGCAAATGACGAGCATTCTATTACACCGCCGTGGTTGCTGAAGAATTATCCGAAAATAGAAAATGTGATTAAATATCTTCGAGGGACGCCGTGTGCGAATGGATGCACTTACTGCCATAATGCATTGGATATTCATAGGGAACTTAAACGCATATTTGGATACGACAGCTTTCGTACATATAATGGTGAACCTCTGCAAGAAAAGGCTGCTCAGGCCGCTGTAGACGGAAAATCCGTTCTGGCGGTATTTCCAACCGGTGGTGGAAAATCTATCACGTTCCAACTTCCGGCATTAATGGCAGGAAAAGCGGTCCACGGACTAACCGTTGTGATTTCTCCGTTGCAATCTTTAATGAAGGATCAGGTAGATAATTTGAACGCTATTGGGATCAATGAAGCGGTGACTGTTAACGGCTTGCTTGATCCAATTGAGCGTGCAAATGCTTTGGAGCGGGTGGCAAATGGTTCGGCAACGCTTCTCTACATATCCCCAGAACAACTGCGCTCAAGAACCATCGAAAAGTTGTTGGTATCTCGAAATGTTGCACGGTTCGTTATTGACGAAGCTCACTGCTTCTCAGCTTGGGGACAGGATTTCCGTGTTGACTACCTATATATTGGTGATTTTATCCGTGAACTGCAAAAACAGAAAACGGACAAAAGGCCAATTCCAGTATCTTGCTTTACTGCAACTGCAAAGCAAAAAGTCATCAGCGATATCTGTGGTTATTTCAAACGTAAGCTAGATTTGGATTTGGAGATATTTGCATCTTCTGCGACACGTGAAAATCTTCACTATACCGTGCTCTATAAGGAAACAGATGACGAAAAATATGCTGCACTTCGTGACCTCATTGCACAAAAGAACTGCCCTACCATCGTTTATGTGTCCCGGACCAAACGTACACACGAGCTTGCAGAAAAACTGACAAATGATGGGTTCCCAGCTAAACCGTTCAACGGAAAAATGGATTCAAATGGCAAAATCGCAAATCAGGAATCTTTTATTCGAAATGAGATCAAAGTAATTGTGGCAACCTCTGCTTTCGGCATGGGAGTAGATAAAAAAGATGTCAAGCTTGTGATTCACTATGATATTTCAAGTTCTTTGGAGGATTATGTTCAGGAAGCCGGGCGTGCCGGACGCGATCCGTCTATGCAGGCTGAATGCTATGTGCTGTTTAATGACAATGACCTAGATAAGCATTTTCTTTTGCTCAACCAAACCAAACTGAGTATCAGCGAAATCCAACAGGTTTGGAAAGCAATCAAAGATTTGACAAAGTTTCGTTCAAGCGTGTGCTGTTCTCCACTGGAGATTGCACGCCAAGCAGGTTGGGACGATTCAGTCAGCGATATTGAAACTCGTGTGAAGACTGCGGTATCTGCATTAGAAAATGCAGGTTACGTGAAGCGTGGAAGAAATATGCCCCATGTTTATGCAACGAGTATTCTGGCAAGAGATATGCGAGAGGCTTCTTTCCGTATTGATCGATCTGCATTGTTTTCAGATGGACAACGTACAAATGCAAAACGTATCATTAAATCATTAATTTCCAGCCGAAGTATTGCAAAAGCAGGTAACGATGATGCTGAATCACGGATAGATTATCTTGCTGATATTCTTGGTATGACAAAGGACGAAGTCATTAACTGCGTTAATTTGATGAGGCAAGATGGCCTGCTGGCGGACTCTATGGATATGTCGGCCTATATCTTCGCAACTGATACCGAGAATAAATCTACGTTGATATTGGAGCATTTTGCAACGTTAGAGCATTTTTTGCTGGATCAGTTGACCGATGAGGGCATAGACTTTGATCTTAAAGATCTCAATGAACGAGCCCTTGCAGAAGGAATCGCCACATCCAGTGTGAAAAAATTGCGTACGCTACTTTATTTTCTAACGATTAAAAGCTATGTGCGTAAGTCGGAATCTGGCATATCTAAAACGATCCGTCTCGTTCCATCTATGGATCTGCCGAGATTAGAAACAAAGTACCAGAGCCGGATAGATATCTGCCATTTCATTTTAGAGTTGCTATATGCCAAAGCTAACCAGTTAGATATAGCAGAGCAAGAGGGAAAACCGGTACAGTTTTCTCTTATCGAATTGTACCATGCATACATAGCTTCTCCAAATCTCACAACAAATAAAGACACGACATCCCTAACAGATATCGAAGATGCTTTGCTCTATCTATCTAAGATTGGTGCTCTGAAATTAGAGGGCGGTTTTCTTGTTTTGTACAATGGCATGGAGATTAAGCGTCTAATCACAGACAACCGAATCAAATACAAAGTAGACGATTATCGTTTTCTGGATGAATTCTATAAACAGAAGATCCGTCAGATCCATATAGTCGGGGAATATGCTAATCTAATGGTGCGTGACTATCAGGCGGCATTGCAATTTGTACAGGACTATTTTCAGATGGATTTTCGAAAATTTGTTACAAAGTATTTTAAAGGTGAGCGGATTCAAGACATCGACCGCAATATCACGCCACAGAAATACCATCAGCTATTTGGAGAACTGTCTGACAAACAATCACAGATCATCAATGATGCTGACTCCAAGTATATTGTAGTTGCCGCTGGGCCTGGTAGTGGTAAAACGCGTGTGCTTGTTCATAAGCTGGCCGCACTACTGTTGCTGGAGGATGTTAAGCACGAACAGTTGCTGATGCTTACTTTTTCCCGCGCTGCGGCAACAGAATTCAAAAAGCGCCTAATAGAACTGATCGGGAATGCGGCAAATTTTGTAGAGATTAAGACATTTCACTCTTACTGCTTTGATCTGCTTGGAAAAATCGGAAGTTTAGAAGGAGTTGATGACGTAGTAAAAAATGCTGCCGAGATGATCAAAAATGGAGAAGTTGAGCAGGGTAAAATTGTAAAAAGCGTATTGGTCATTGACGAGGCGCAAGACATGGATGCCAATGAATTTGATCTCATTAGTGCCATGATGCAGGCAAACGATGATATGCGCGTAATCGCTGTTGGAGATGATGACCAAAACATCTATGCATTTCGTGGATCTGATTCTAAGTATCTGCGTACGCTGATTGAAAACCGTGGAGCAACAAAATACGAGATGACGGAGAACTATCGTAGTGGAGCAACAATTGTTGCACTTGCTAACTCGTTTGCGAAAACCATACAAGATCGGATGAAATTGGACCCTGTCGAAGCAGTTCGGGAGGACTGCGGGATCGTTCGGATTACACATCATCACGAGAAACACATGGAAACAGCCGTTGTTAATGAGGTCATTTCTACGCAAGGGAACAGCCAATGTTGCATTCTTACCAACACAAATGATGAAGCACTTCGCCTGTTAGGATTGTTAACGAAAAGCGGCATTCGAGCAAAGTTAATCCAATCACTGGATGGATTCCGATTATATAATCTGGTCGAGGTTCGCTACTTTTTGAAAAAGATTGACGCTGGACTAAAATCTCCCGTCATTTCAAATGACCTATGGAATAGAGCCAAAGAACATTTGTTTGATGCGTATGCAGGAAGTCCGTGCTTGGAGATTTGCGGCAATTTAATCCGTGATTTTGAGGAAACTAATCCTACAAAGTACCGTACAGACCTAGAGGAATTCATTCGCGAATCAAACTACGAGGACTTTTATCCTGATGATCATGAAATAGTATTTATTTCTACTATTCATAAAGCAAAAGGACGCGAGTTTGACACCGTTTATATGATGCTAGACGGAAATACTGCCGCTACAGATGAGGAAAAAAGAAAACTTTATGTAGGAATGACACGTGCAAAAAACGCCTTGTATATTCACTGTAACACAGAACTGTTTTCTGCCATAGCCATCCCAGAGATTGAATATATTGAGGATCAGAACTGCTATGAAGAACCGACCGAGCTTACGCTTCAGTTAACACACAGAGATGTTGTGCTGGATTTCTTCAAAGGCAAAAAGGAATTACTTCTTAAGCTGCGCAGTGGTATGGCACTTTCTCTTATAGACTGCTACCTTCTTGCTAAACTGAACGGTAAAACCGTCCGAATTGCTAAGCTCTCTAAGGCGTGCAAAGACCGGATTGAAAGTTTACTGTCCAAAGGTTATTGCCCCGTTTCTGCAGAGATACGTTTTATTGTAGCGTGGAAAAAGGAAGGCGATGCGGATGAGACACCGGTGGTTTTGCCAGATATCCACTTTCAAAAAGAACTATCCATAAAGTAATTCAACAGTAGAATAGGAGGATATTTCAGAAAGTGTTAACCAGCATATCGGACAAAGCACAATTGTAAGTAATTGAAACGGCATCATGCCATTAACATGATGCCGTTTCGGTTACATTCGTATATCCAATAAAGCTCTCGCCCGTTTCTGCACCTGCCGCTCCATCATCCTCAATCTTTTTTCGGGCAGGTTATAGCACGAGTGCTTCTTGAACTTGAAGTTCAGCAGATGCCGCAGCTTCTCGCGCAGCTCCGGCGTCAGCACGGCCTTGGCTGTACCGAGAAAATCATCATACACGCTGGGGTACAGCGTTTCGATATATGCCTCCAGCGCAGCCTCGTCCGCCCAGGCGTCCGCGCCTGCAAAGTTAAAGAGGGAATTGCCATGGTCGAACAGGGGAGCGGGGGAGACGATGGTATTCGTCCGGTTATCGACCATCACGCCGAAGTTCCCGAAATGCCGATCCACATTGCAGATCACCGCATCAAACACCAGCATTTCGTTCAGCGCGTTGACAAACTTATCTCCCATCTTTTCGTAATACGCCCTTACAGCCCCCATGCCGCCCTTAGAAACGAGATGGCCGATAGGGAGGTAGGCATACGCCTTGTCGGTAAAAAGCTCGCAGGTGGAGCAGAGAACGCCCTTCCAACAGGATAAGCCATAGTGGATCGCGTGAACGCCCATGGCGGCGGCGATTTGTGCGGCGTAAAACTCAGAGTATGGTTCGTTGCCGGTATTGGCCGCGCCCTCTGTGCCGCCCTTATAGAGATACACCTTACCGCCGATGCGCCGCCAGCATTTGCGGAGCATTCCGTTGGTGGTAAACTCCGGGCTGGAGAGTAGGGAAGTGCGGATGCTGCTGCCATAGCCGGTAAAGGCAAGCTCGGCCAGAACATTGCTGAATGGGTTGTCGTAGAGATTTACTTTGTCAAAAGAAGCGGTGTCACCGTCCTCGACGACCCAATAGCAATCGTTAAGGGATAGTCCTTTACAAACGCTGATAATACCGAGCGGACGGTTGAGGTTTAAGCCGCATTTTGCCAAAAGGCTATGGACATAGGCGCGATTCTTCGGGATCGTGCGGCGGCGCAGCCAGCGGCTTACTTCCTCCGGCGTCAGCGTCAAATCAAGCGGCAGAAATGCCGCTTTTTCTTCATTCGTCCAAAGGATTTGGATCTCCGGCTCACTGGTATCCGTTGTCGCGGAGAATTTAACCAACGGTTCATCGAACTGCTTTAAAATATAGTTCATGATAAATCCTCCTCAAAAGTCACTTCAGACCACACAGAAAATTTTCTACATTCAAATATTGAACACCCTCAGCAAACGTATCTTTCCCGCGATAAAGAACGAATTTACCACTGATCGGGCCAAAGCGTTTTTCAACGATTTGGCATTTCTCTGCATCACGCAGATGAAGTGTCTGCTTTTCGTTGGTCTCGGTGCTGTGCTTGATTTCATAGATGCGGCAATTTTTACTTGCTTTATCGTAAATCACCATGTCAAACTCGCCGCCGGCATCGAACTTGAATTTGAACGCTTCCATCGTACTGGGCGCGGTTTTGCGGACTTCCAGCAGAACAATGTCCTCCAGCATCCGGCCCTTTACATCGTCCAGAATCTTTCCTGTGATATATGCCTTATCTGCTTCGGAAATCGATGCGAAATAGGCATCCTGCATCAAGGAGTAGACTAAAGCCTTTGCGATGGCATAGCGCATACCGGGCTGGGAAAAGACGATATGCTCTGCCTGCTTACCGCTTTCATACCGTTCCGGACAGTTGACGATCAGATCCAGCATAAGCAGATACTTCTTCACTTTGTCGATATGCTCCTGCGTGATTGGAACGGTTGTTTCACTCTTTTCCTTGACCTCAATGATGGCCTTTAATCGCTCCAATATTTGCTTTTCATTGACATCATAGAGAACGGTCGCCCGTTCCGCAGGGAGATCATGTAAAAGCAGTTCCTTTGCGGAGCCAAAATCATGGGACTTAAATTCGTCCTCTACCACGCGCAGCACAAAGCGGTGGTTCATGTGCTGCACAATGCGGTTGATAACATTGGTCAGCTCACCTTTTTCGTAAAGCTCACGCAGTTGATTGAAATATTCACCGTAATGGTCATTTTTCAGCGTGTGCTGAATGTTACGGCTGATGGCGGTATCAATATACTTTCGTGTGCTTTCGTCGTCCCGAAACGCGACCTCGTCAAAGGCGGCATCCGGATCGTCAAAGCTCATATTTTCCATTTTCAGCGTTCCGCCGTATTCAATATAAGAATCGACAGAACAGATGTTCAGGAGCCGCGCATATTCCCGAAAGGGAATAAAAGAGGTGTGGATCGTCACGCTTCTGTCGTACAGTTCATCGCGGTTTGCCATTGCGAAGCCAAGAGAGTCCGTACCGGAAACAACGATTTTCATGCCCATCATGCTGAACACATCGGAAAGCACGGCAGCGGTGTCGATGAAGTCATTCAGGAGCGTAATTTCATCAATAAACACATACCGATAGCCCAGTTCAAACAGAACTTTCAAGTCCTTTGTCAGCCGTGACATATCATCGGTGGTCTGCACCTTGATGTAGGCCGTTCTTTCTATGGGCAGTTCGGAAAGCATTTGAAACAGAAGTGTTGTCTTTCCGGTTCGACGGAGACCGTATAAAATACAGATCTTCCCACCGTAGGAGCCAGCCACAAACTTCTGCAAGGTGCTGAAGCAGTCACGCTTGCCGTACTTTGCCACGCTGTTTGCCAACGCCTGCAAGCCTGTACCCGTGACAACATTCGTATGAAACTCTGTTGTTTGCGAGGGTAAGGAAACCGAGACAACAGGCTGACCATAGCTTTCCAACTTTTGATAAATCGCATGGTATCTGGCCGTGTTTGCTTTCGCAGCATCGTTTTCGTAATTCTGATAGTTGCGCGTGGACATCCCGAGGTATTCCGCACATTGGGCCTGATTCAACCCCTTTGAAATACGCAATTCTTTTAAGGTCACGCTCATCACCTCGCCTTTATTATATCACAGTATACGCAAAGGACAAGAAAAATACGCAAACATTTCGCGTTTTCTTCGTCTATTTTTCGCCTTTCTTCTTAGGGAGCTGCGTGAGAGCGTCCAATTCCTCGTAGGTCAATTCACCGTTCACATAGCGGTTTCGTGCATCCTCCGCTTGCGCTTTCCACGCCTGAAACGCGGCATCTGTGTAAATGGCCGGAGTACGGCGAACACGCATATCATAGGTTTTGATCCGCTGCCGGATGAGCTTTAAGCCATCATCGGCAGCGATTTTCTTTTCATGCTTCTCTTTGACTGCGAGTTCTTTGCAGCTTTTTCCGGTATCACCGACTGACCGATCACAATAAAGAGCTTTGGAAGAGAACGGGATAAAGTAACGATGACAATATTCACACTTTTTCAATTCAATTCCTTGCTCGACCATCTCCAGCAGTTCTGTCAGCAGCGTCGCGCCCAAATCGTCCGAGCCCTCGATGCGGGCAAACCGGACGGACTTTGGTGACGTCGAAATGCGGTCTGCCGCCAACACAGGATCAAAATTCTGCTCGTCTACATACAGCTTTCGTTCCGCGCGCATCTTCAGGTCCAAACCAGCGATTGCTGTGGCAGCCTGAAAATCGCGGCTCATATAGAGCGCCAAACGCTGCTTGGCGCTCAACTTAGATTTGTCCGGCACGAGCACAGCGTCTGCAAAGGCGGAGAGTTCCTTTTGCAGCTTCTCAAAACCTTCCATGCGTTCATCAAGCACGTCTGCCAGCTTTTCTTCAAAAAAGAGGGACTGCACAAAGCGCTCCCCGAAAGGGTGGATCGCGCTCAGCGCATTTTTGATCTCGGTAATGGCTTGATTTTCCATCATGGGCGTTGTTCGCACCAGTAATTTCGCCCGTAAAGAAGCGAAATCTGTGGACAAAAAGGCAATAAGGGTTGTCCCGAGACGATATTCCACGGGCTTGAATTCCGTTTCTACATATTCCTTTTTGGGGCCAAAACTCAAGCAATACAAGGCTCTCAAGGCTTTTCCTCCATTCGTGGACACAGCTGTGCAACGCGTGTGGTATATCATTTGTAACGCAATTAGTTTACCACATATTGAAATCTCCGTCAACGCTTGCTATCATTTTTGTGGAAGTTGAAATTCAGCACGAACGATCTTCCACAAAATTAAATGACCGCCGGAGCGTTTCTCTTTCGGGGAAGCAGGCCATGACCGTCTGATGACGCGAGCGTGCCAAGGAGCAGAAATCGAGTTTCCGTCAGGCAGGAAACCGCTTCCGGGAAAACGGCAACAAGTTCACCGGTCTCTCCGCATAGTTTCAAGGAAAGGGGGGAGCAGGATGGCAAGCAAACCGGAGCTGCTGCATAATCAGGCGGCAGACGAGATCGGGCAGGACTTTCTTCTCGCGTACCAGCGAGCCGTCCTGCTCGCCTTGCAGCGGCAAGGCTTCCTCAACGAAATGCAGTGTAGGAACTGCGTACAAAAATTAGAAGATCAAAAAAGAAATACAGGAAAATCAAAATCTGTAAAGGAATAGTGCCTTTTAGTATTCGCACAATTGCAAAGATACATTCTGTATCGTATGATACCACGAAAAGGAGGAGTTTTTATGTTACAAGTAGCAGCGTATTGCCGTGTATCCACGGATAAGGAAGACCAGGCAAATTCCTTTGAAGCGCAGCAGCGGTATTTCCGCGAGTACATCCAGCGCCAGCCGGATTGGGAGCTGCAAGGCATCTATGCTGACGAAGGATTTTCCGGCACATCGACCAACAAGCGCGTGGAGTTCAATAAAATGCTCCATGCGGCGGAGCTGGGACAGATCGACCTGATCGTGACCAAGGAGGTCAGCCGTTTTACCCGCAACACGGTGGACGCCCTGCAAATCACCCGCGAGCTGCGTCGGCGGGGCGTAGGCGTGCTGTTTCTCAATGACAGTCTGGATACCCGCACCAACGATGGGGAGCTTCGATTGACGATCATGAGTTCCTTCGCACAGGACGAAAGCCGAAGGACCTCTGAACGCTCCAAATGGGGACAGATGCGCAGCATGGAGAAGGGCGTCGTTTTTGGCGGCTCGCTGCTGGGTTACGACGTGATCGGCGGCAAAATGACCGTCAACCAGGAGGGCGCAGAAGTTGTCCGGCTCATCTTCCATAAGTATCTGCAAGAGCGCAAAGGGTGCAGCGCCATCGCGCGGGAGCTGCGGGAGGCCGGTATTCTCAGCAGCAAGGGCAACTGCCTTTGGTCGTCTGCCACCGTGACTAAGATCCTAAAGAATGAAAAATACTGCGGTGACCTAATCCAGAAAAAGACCTACACGCCGGACTATCTGACGCACGAAAAGAAGTACAACCACGGCAAGGAACCGCTGGTAGAACTAAAAGATCACCACGAGCCCATCATCGACCGCGAAACGTGGCAGGCGGTGCAGCGGGAGCTGTCCCGCCGCAACCGTGCGACAGGCTGCGGCGGACACGGCAACCGCTATCCGCTTTCCGGCAAAATTCGCTGCGGTGAGTGCGGCAAAAGCTTCTCTCACCGCACCAAAAAGCGGCAGGACGGAAGCTCCTATTATCGCTGGTGCTGCTTCACCGCCACCAACGAGGGCCTGCGGCGCACAGACGGCGCAGGAAATACCATCGGATGCAGTGTCGGGCGGCAGATCCGGGACGATGTCGCCATGGATCTTCTGCGGCGCTCCGTGAGCGCCGTGACGCTGGATAAGAAATCGATCATATCGAGCCTCACCCGCGTTGTGGAAAGCGTTCTGACGTCCGGTGAGGACAGCGGCGAGCAGGAACTGCGGCGGCTGGAGCTGGAGTTTGAAAAGCTGCAAGCCCGCAATGACACGATCCATGACCGCTTTTTCGACGAGAGCATCACCAAGGCTGACTATCAGCGCGCCAAAGCCCGCTGTGAGAATGAAATGAACCTGGTGCAGGAGAAAATTGCCGCGATCAAACAGCGGCAGACGCTGAACACCGACACGCAGACCCTAAAGCCGGACATTCGCGCCGCCATCACGGGCATCGTCAGCGGGCGCACGGCGGACGACGACTTTTACGGGCATCTCCTCCAGCAAATGACCGTGTACCGGGACGGCAGGGTAGAGGTGGCACTCAATCTGCTGCCCGCCAAATGGGTCTATGTACTGGATGGATTAGAAAAATACCGCGCCAAAATTGGGGGCCATGACGCTTCCTCTGTGCCGATGTCGGTCAGCAGGCCCTTGAGCTCGGGGTAGGGCATGGAGTAGCGCTGGGAGAGGTAGCGCAGCGACGCGCCGAGCTCGCCGTCCGGGCCGCCGTACTGCGAGATGATCGCCGCGGCAAGCCGTGGATTCGGGTTCTTGATCTTGACGGGGTACTGTAACTTTTTCTCATATACAAACATTACTTTTCTCCCTCCAGATCCCACGGCCACGGATCATTCAGCCACTTGAAGCTGCCGGGCGTCACGTCCGTCTGCAAAATCGGGCCGTACTGCTTTTCATAGGTCTCGCGCCCCTCGCGGCCGAGCTTGATATACGACCAGTAGAGGTTCAGAACCTCGGTGTCCTCCGGGTGTGTGGTGAGATAAAGCCCCAGCTCGTCGATGGCAAAATCGAGCGCCATCAGCTCTGAGAGCGCCGTGTTGACGGCGGGGAACTTTGTCTTCATCTGCGCGTGAAAGGGTAGGTTCAGCCCCGGAAACAGCGTGCCGGCCTTGAGCGCGTCCTGTTGGGAATAGCGCTCGGGGTCGTTTTTCTGCACGGGGACATAGGGAAAAGCCAGCGGCGCGCAGCAGCCGTTCGGCAGTGTGCCCACGCCGGACTCGGCGCGCATGGCTCTGTTGTCGTCCAAAGAAGTCTCCTCCTTGCAAAGAAATCGGGCATCCGCCCACACCATCCTATGCAGCGGGAGAAAAAAGGGAAGCGGGGCTTTTCTTTTTGTTCAAAGTCCTGTATAATGAAAAGCACATAAGACCGCGCCGCGGGGCATACATTGTTCCGGGGTGAGGGGTATTTTGTTTATCGTTTTCGGAAAAAAGGCGTTTTACGCCATATTCGCGCTGCTGCTCGTGCTGACGGCGGCGACCGTCAGCATGCTTCTGCCGCCGGAGGCGGTGGAGACGAGCGTGTCGGCGCCGACAGGGAAGACCGTCTGGGTCATCGACGCGGGGCACGGTGGGGAGGACGGCGGGGCCGTCGCCGCCGACGGCAGCAAGGAAAGCGACATGAACCTCGCCATCGCGCGGCGGCTCGACGCGCTGCTCGTTTTTCTCGGCGAGGAGACGCGCATGACGCGCACAGAGGATATCTCCATCCACGATGCCAGTGCGTCCACGCTGCGGGAAAAGAAGCGCTCCGACCTCGAAAACCGCGTGGGACTGGTCAACAGCACGCAAGGCGCTATCCTTGTCAGCATCCACCAGAACAGTCTTCCGTCATCCAAGCAGACGCACGGCGCGCAGGTGTTTTACGGCAAAAAAGAGGGGAGTGCCGAGGTCGCGAATGCGGTGCAGCTCGCGCTGAATCAGACTGTCAATGCGGGCAATGAGAAGACAGAGAAGGCCATCGACGCGTCGATCTTCCTGATGAAAAACGTCACCGCGCCTGCAATCCTGATCGAGTGCGGATTTTTGAGCAATGAAAACGAAACGGCGCTTTTGAAAAGTGGCGAATATCAGCAAAGACTGGCCGTTGTGATCGCGTCCGGCCTTTTACAGCAGCAGTAAAGCAAAAGAGGTTTACAATATGGCAAAGGCAAAAAGTGTATTTTTCTGCACGGAGTGCGGCAACGAAACGCCCAAATGGGCGGGCCGCTGCCCGAGCTGCGGCGCATGGAACACGCTCGTCGAGCAGGCCGTCGGCGACGGTGCAAAGGCAAAAACGGGCGGCCGCAGCCGCGCGCTGCGCGCCAAGGCGCACCCGATCGCAGAGCTCGACACAGCGCAGGAGATCCGTTTTCCTACCGGCATGGGCGAACTCGACCGCGTGCTCGGCGGCGGCGCTGTGCAGGGCTCGCTCGTCCTCGTCGGCGGCGCACCGGGCATCGGCAAGTCAACACTGATGCTGCAGATCTGCGGAAGACTGAGTGAAAACGCCAAAATTCTGTACGTTTCCGGCGAGGAATCGCCGCGTCAGCTCAAGCTGCGCGCCGACCGTCTCGGCGTGCAGTCGGACAACCTGTACGTGCTGTCCGAGACCTGCCTCGGTGATGTGCTGGAATCCGTCGAAGGAGAAAAGCCCGACGTTTTGATCGTCGACTCCATCCAGACGCTCTATCAGGACTCACTCGAATCGCCCGCGGGCAGCGTGGCACAGGTGCGCGCCTGCACACTGGAGCTGATGCAGCTGGCCAAAGGGGAGGGCATCACCGTCTTTGTCATCGGGCACGTCAACAAAGAGGGTTCTATTGCGGGCCCGAAGGTGTTGGAGCACATGGTCGACTGCGTTTTATATTTCGAGGGTGAGGCGCACATGAGCTATCGCATCCTGCGCGCGGCGAAAAACCGCTTCGGCGCGACGAACGAGATCGGCGTATTCGAGATGCGCAGCGAAGGCCTTGTCGAAGTGCCGAACCCGTCGGAAATGCTGCTTTCGGGACGACCTGACGATGCGCCCGGCACGTGCGTGACCTGCGTGATGGAAGGCCAGCGCCCGGTGCTGGCCGAGGTGCAGGCATTGCTTGCGCCCGCGGCGCAGTCAGTCTCGCGGCGGACAAGCAACGGCTTTGACTACAACCGCGCCGCCATGCTGATGGCGGTGCTCGAAAAGCGCGGCGCGCTCAAGGTGTCCGGCTGTGACGCGTTCTTGAACGTCATCGGCGGATTGAGCGTGGACGAGCCCGCAGCAGACCTTGCCGCCGTGCTGGCGCTCGCGTCGAGTTATCTCGACAAGCCCATCGGCAATCACGTCGCCGCCATCGGCGAGGTCGGCCTGACCGGCGAGCTTCGCAGCGTAAACCATTTGAGCGAGCGGCTCAGCGAAGTGCACCGTCTGGGCTTTGAAACATGCATCATCCCGAAGCAGCGCAAGGATCAGATCCGCTCGCCGCAGGGGCTTGCGCTGATCGAAGCGTGCAACATCGCCGAAGCGCTGCGCGCCATTGTGCAGGCGTAAACGCCGATGCGCCGATTGTAAAGCAGTTTCTATAATCTATAATATAGCAGTAAAACCGGCAGCGTTTTCACACTGCCGGACCCATAGAATCCCATGATCCTGACAAAGGAGGTTTTTGCCGCCAGCCACGCCAAAACGCTCATTTCCGCAAAAATACGTTTTTTCGCCCCCCTTAATTGAACAAAATTTTTATTTTGTTCAATTGAGTATAGACTTCAAAATGCCCCTCTCCATCGGCTCCTTTATTGAAAACCGCCGTACAGCTGATCAACGGCATGTGCGCTGTGCATCCCGTTCAAAGGATCAATCTCTGCGTAGCTTTGCTCTGCGTCGCGTTTGAACTGCCAACAACGCTCACAGATCAAAGCTGCTGAATTTTTTCTGGTATTTTGAAATCCAATACTTCGTAACTCCTCCGTATTTTTTCTTTCTGATTTAGATGAGCTGTTTCTGCGCCTGCACTGGCGCTCATTTACTATGAACGACTACCGCTTGGAATCGCCGCCGATCCTGCGCGATTTTCTATCCTACCACGAGACCATCAAAGCCCACTCGCAGAAAACGGTCGATGAATATTTCCTCGACCTGCGCAACTTTTTCCGCTATTTGAAGCAGTCGCGCGATCCGTCGCTGCGCGGCCTCCCTCTCAATGAAATTTCCATCATGGACGTCGATCTTGACTTTGTGAAAAAAGTAACATTGACCGATATTTACGCCTACATGACCTATCTGAGCCGTGACCGCGTGCTGCATCAAAACAGCGACGTGTCCGACTACGGCCTGAATGCCGCGTCCAGAGCGCGAAAAATCGCGACGATTCGGTCTTTTTACAACTATTTGGTCAATAAAGCGCACCTTTTGGACACGAATCCCTGCAAGGACCTCGATTCCCCCAAGATCAAAAAGTCGCTGCCGAAGTACCTGACGCTCGACGAGAGCGTGCAGCTTTTGCAGTCCGTCGACGGGCAGAACCGCGAGCGCGACTACTGCATTCTGACGATCTTTCTAAACTGCGGGCTGCGCATTTCCGAGCTCTGCGGCCTTGATTTGCAGGACATTCAAGATGACGCGCTGCGCGTGCTCGGCAAGGGCAACAAGGTGCGCATCGTCTACTTAAACGACGCCTGCAAGGATGCGCTCAAGCGTTATCTCGCCGTCCGCCGCCCCATCTCCGGCCGCGATCACAATGCCCTCTTTCTCTCCTCGCGCAACGAGCGCATCAGCCGCTCGAGCGTCCACGCACTCGTCAAAAAGCACCTGAGCGCCGCGGGGCTCGACGCTTCAGAATACTCCTCGCACAAGCTGCGCCACACGGCGGCAACGCTCATGCTGCAAAACGGCGTGGACGTCAAAGCCGTGCAGGAGGTGCTCGGGCATGAGCATCTGAACACGACGGAGATCTACACACACATTGATAACGACGCGCTGCGCGTTGCTGCAAAGGCAAATCCCTTGTCGCATGTAAAGATGAAAAAGAACGAGGATTAAAATTGACTTTCCCGGCTTCATCCGATATACTTAATAGTTGATGAAATGTATTTTTCAAGGAGGGTTTCCATGAATACAAAAGAGCTTTCCCCCATCTGCCGGCAGGTGCGGCGCGACATCATCACGATGACCGCCAACGCCGGCAGCGGTCACCCCGGCGGCTCGCTGTCCGCTGTGGAACTGATGACCAGCGTTTTCTTCAACCACATGCGCGTTGACCCCAAGAACCCGCACGATTCCGACCGCGACCGCTTCGTGCTCTCCAAGGGTCATGCGGCTCCCTGCTACTACGCGGTCCTCGCCGCCAAGGGCTTTATCTCCCGCGACGAGTATGCGAACTTCCGCCAGCTCCACTCCATCCTGCAGGGCCACCCCGACGCGAAAAAGGTCCCCGGCGTGGACGCCTCCACGGGCTCTCTCGGTCAGGGCGTGTCCATCGCCGTCGGCATGGCGCTGGGCGCCAAGCACCTCGGCAAGGATACGAAGGTCTTCGCCCTCGTCGGCGACGGCGAGAGCCAGGAAGGACAGATCTGGGAGGCTTATATGGCCGCCGCGCACTATAAGCTCGACAATCTGACCGTCATCATCGACAACAATGGCCTACAGATCGACGGCACGAACGACCAGGTCATGAGCCTTGGCGATCTGCCCGCCAAGCTCCGCGCGTTCGGCTTTGACCTCGTCGAGCTGCCCGACGGCAACGATCTTGACGCCGTCGAGGCCGCACTCTCCAAGCCTACCATGCCCGGCAAGCCCAAGGCCATCCTTGCACACACCGTCAAGGGCAAGGGCGTTTCGTTCATGGAGAATCAGGTCGGCTGGCACGGCAAGGCCCCAAATGCCGAGCAGCGCGAGCAGGCTTTGAAGGAATTGGAGGACTAAGAACATGGCTGATAAAATTGCAACCCGTCAGGCTTACGGCGAAGCGCTGATCGAACTGGTCGAAAAGAACGATAAGGTCGTCGTGCTCGACGCCGACCTCGCCAACGCCACGCAGACCTGCAAGGTCGCCAAGGCGCACCCTGAAAAATTCTACAACTGCGGCATTGCCGAGGCTAACATGGTCGACATCGCCGCCGGTATGTCCACGATGGGGCTCATCCCCTACTGCTCTTCGTTTGCGATGTTTGCGGCCGGCCGCGCCTATGAGCAGATTCGCAACTCCATCGCCTATCCCCACTTCAATGTCAAAATCTGCGCGACCCATGCGGGCGTCAGCGTCGGCGAGGACGGCGGCAGCCACCAGTGCATCGAGGACATCGCCCTCATGCGCGTCATCCCCGGCATGACGGTCATCTGCCCCGCGGACGCCAACGAGGCCAAGGCCGCCACCATGGCGATCGCCGAGATGAACGGTCCTGTCTACATGCGCCTTGCGCGTCTCGCCTCCCCCGTGTTCGAGGGCGACATGGTCAAGCCCTTTGAGATCGGCAAGGCCAATGTCCTGCGCGAGGGCAAGGATGTCGCGATCTTCGCGACCGGCCTGATGGTCAGCGAATCCCTCGCCGCCGCGGAGAAGCTCGCCAAGGAGGGCATCGACGCCGCCGTCATCAACATCCACACCATCAAGCCCATCGACGCTGCGTGCGTCACCGAATGGGCTGAAAAGTGCGGCAAGGTCATCACCGTCGAGGAGCACAGCGTCATCGGCGGCCTGGGCGACGCCGTGGCTGACGTCCTGATGGGTAAGGTCAACTGCAAGTTCCACAAGATCGGCGTGAACGACCGCTTCGGCCAGTCCGGCAAGGCGGCGGACGTGCTGCGCGAATACGGCCTGACGGCCGACCAGATCGCCGAGACCGTCAAGGCGAACATCTGATGAACACCGCGCCCGAGTGCATCGACATGACGGAATCGCTGCGCTGCGGCGCAGGCCGCCTGCTTTATAACGGAGATGAAGGCTCTCTCGTCCTCAGCACGGACGGAACGTTTCTGCTGAGCGACATGCTGGACGGCATGCTACTGTGCGAAAAGATTCGCACGCTCTGCCCTGCCGCTCCCAAACTGTTCACCGTCAAAAGCGACGATGCCGCAGCAGCGCTGATGCGGGAATTCTCCCTGCACGATTCCATGCGCTGCACGCAGTGGGTCTATGAAAAGAGCGAGCCCCCCTGCCCCGTCACGGCGGATATCCGCCCGCTGACGCAGGAGCACGCGGCGCTGGCCGCGTCCGTCTATCACGACGGCGACGGTGCGTACATCCGTAACCGCATCGAACACGGCGCACTCTTCGGCGTATTTGAGAGCGATGCCCTCGCAGGCTTCGCCGGTTTTCATGACGACGGCAGCATGGGCATGCTCGAAATTCTACCGCCGTTCCGCCGCCGCGGGTATGCCGCGCAGCTGGAAGCATTTCTGATCGCCGCGGCGCTGAAGGAGGGCCGCACGCCCTACTGCCACGTGGTCGACGGAAACGAAGCATCGCTGCATTTGCAGCGGAAAATGGGCCTCACCTGCACCCGCCTTCCCGCGATCTGGGTCAATTAAGCAAAGAAAGGAGACAAAGCGAATCGGTTTTGTCTCCTTTTTTCAAAAATATCGCAAATTCTCTTGCAAAATCAAATTTCTGTGTTACAATGCAATTAGTTCCAAACGTACCAAACATTTGAAATAACTTTTTATCAAAGGAGAAGATATTATGCCGCTCGTAACATCTACTGAAATGTTCAAAAAAGCCTATGACGGCGGATACGCCATCGGCGCGTTCAACGTCAACAACATGGAGATCGTGCAGGGTATCACCGAGGCCTGCCAGGAAGAGCACGCGCCCGTGATCCTGCAGGTCAGCAAGGGCGCCCGCGCCTACGCGAACCACACCTACCTCGTCAAGCTCGTGGAAGCTGCTGTCGAGTGCTGCCCCGATATCCCCATCGTGCTGCACCTTGACCACGGCCCGGACTTCGAGACCTGCAAGTCCTGCATCGACGGCGGCTTCACCTCCGTCATGATCGACGCCTCCTCCAAGCCCTTTGCCGAAAATATTGAGATCACGAAGAAGGTCGTCGAGTACGCACATGACCACGGCGTCGTGGTCGAGGCCGAGCTCGGCACCCTCGCCGGTATCGAGGACGAGGTCAAGGTCGCCGCGCACGAGGCGTCCTACACCCATCCCGAAGAAGTCGAGGAATTCGTCTCCAAGACCGGCTGCGACTCCCTTGCCATCGCCATTGGTACCTCTCACGGCGCTTACAAGTTCAAGCCCGAGCAGTGCACCGTCAATGAGCAGGGCATCCTCGTCCCGCCCCCGCTGCGCTTCGATGTGCTGAAGGAAGTCTCCAAGCGTCTGCCCGGCTTCCCCATCGTGCTGCACGGCTCCTCCTCCGTCCCGCAGGAGTATGTCAAGATGATCAACGAGCACGGCGGCAAGATGCCCAACGCTATCGGCGTGCCCGAGGATCAGCTGCGCGAGGCCGCAAAGCTCTCCGTCTGCAAGATCAACATCGACTCCGACCTGCGCCTTGCCATGACCGGCACCGTGCGCGCCTTCCTCGATGAACATCCCGACAAGTTTGACCCGCGCGAGTATCTCAAGCCCGCCCGCGCCAACATCAAGGAGCTCGTCCGCCACAAGCTCGTCGATGTGCTCGGCTGCGCCGGCAAGGCCTAAGCGATAAGGAGAACTGCTATGAGTGAATTGAAAGGCGCGTGCATCATCGGCCAGTCCGGCGGCCCGACCTCCGTCATCAACGCGAGCGCTTACGGCGTCATCCGCACGGCGCTCGATTCCGGCTGCATCACGAATGTCTACGGCGCAGAGCACGGTATCAAGGGCGTGCTCGAAGACCGCCTGTTCGACATGAGTCAGGAAGACCCGAAGGAGCTGGAGCTTTTAAAGTACACCCCCTCCTCCGCCCTCGGCTCCTGCCGCTACAAGATGAAGGACCCCGACGAGGACGACACCGATTACAAGCGCATCCTTGAGGTATTCAAAAAGCACGACGTCCGCTATTTCTTCTACAACGGCGGAAATGACTCGATGGATACCTGCAATAAGATCAGCAAGTACATGCAGAAGGTTGGCTACGAGTGCCGCGTCATGGGCGTGCCCAAGACGATCGACAACGACCTTTATGGCACCGACCACTGCCCCGGCTACGCCAGCGCCGCCAAGTACATCGCGACGAGCCTGATGGAGGTCTATCAGGACGCGCACGTCTACGACACGGGCATGATCTGCATTGTCGAGATCATGGGCCGCCACGCCGGTTGGCTGACTGCCGCCGCCGCGCTCGCAACGAAGTACGGCGCGGGTCCCGACCTCATCTACCTGCCCGAGACTGATTTCGACATGGACACGTTCCTTGCCGACGTCGAGCGCATCTACAAGGAGACCGGCAGCTGCATGGTCGCCGTATCCGAGGGCATCCACTATGCCGATGGCAGCTTTGTCTCCGAGGCCAAGACCAGCGCGACGGACGGCTTTGGCCACGCGCAGCTCGGCGGCCTCGCCGCGCTGCTGGCGAGCATCGTGAAGGAAAAGACCGGCGCGAAGGTGCGCGGCATTGAGCTGTCGTTGCTCCAGCGCTGCGGCGCACACCTCGCAAGCGAGACCGATATCGAAGAGGCCGTCATGGCCGGTCGTGCCGCGGTGGAGAACGCCGTCGCCGGCATCACCGACAAGATGGTCGCCTTTGAGCGTGAGACTGTGGACGGCCACTACGTTTGCAAGACGAAGCTGCTGCCGCTCACCGAGGTCGCAAACTTCGAGAAGAAGATCCCGCTCGAGTGGATCAACGACTCTCACAACGGCGTCAAGCAGGAGTTCATCGACTATGTCCTCCCCCTCATCCAGGGCGAGCCCAAGCTCCCGAAGGAGGACTCCCTCCCCCGTTTCGCCAAACTCAAAAAAGTGCTGGCCAAGTAAATTTTTCAGTAAAAAAGGAACCGATTCAAAAGAATCGGTTCCTTTTTTATCCTGGTCCACGCATTCCGCTTATTCCGTGGACCACTCGCCGAGAATATCTGTGGTAAGCGGCAGCGTCGTTTCCTTCGTGCCGCTTTCCGTGTAGAGCGTCAGCGTAACGGTATTGTCCTGTGCGTGATAGGTCTCCGCCCGCGCGGTCACGCCGAGGGGCGCACTCAGGCGCGCAAGCTGCGCGTCCGCCTTATCCCAGTCGACCTCACTGCGCTGAGAGCCCCCCTCCGCGGCGTTCCAACGGTAGACAAAAACACACGACATGCCGTCGCCAAAGGTGCTGCGCGTAATGAGTTCGCTGCGCCCATCTCCCGTGAGATCAAGCGGCCACGCGCCGTCGCCCTCCGCCGCATCATCAAAGTCATAGCCAACGGTCCTTCCCGCATAGACGAAGCCCTGCTCCGTCAGCGCATAGAAGTCACAAACTGTCATAACTATGCCTTGGATCGTTTCAAGCTCGAAGCCCGGAAATCCGAGCACATCGTCCCGTGCGGTGAGGGAGACTTTTTCGGCAGCGTTGCCATTCCCGATCCAAGTGCCGCGATTCACGCCGAACGGTATGTCGATCTCCGCACCGTCCGCGCCAAAGAGCGCGTAGCGCGCATAGCCAGCCTCATCCGGCTCGTAGACTCTCAGCGTGACGGTCTGATCACTGACCTTCTCGGTCTGCGTGAGCAGCGCGGTGGGCGCGTCAGCCTCCTCCGGTGGCAATTCCTCTATGATGGGCTGCGGAGTGCGGCTTGCTAAGATGATGCTGACAAGCGCCGCTGCCACCAGCAGCGGCAGCGCGATCTTTCGGCTCATATCCTCTTCCTCCTGTTATCCTTCTTATAGAACAGCATAACAGCGGGCAGTGGAAATGACAAGTTACAAAGTAATGACATTCCAGTTACAGGAATGTAACAAAGCGAGAGGAACCTCCTCTCGCTTTGTTTCTTTACAGGATGATACAGATGAGACCGCCCGTGCCCTCGTTGATGATGCGCTCAAGCGTCTGGCGGAGCTTGAGGCGCGCGTCGTCCGGCATGTGCTTGAGCTTTGCCTGCAAGTCTTCGTTCACGATCTCGTGGAAGCTGCGGCCGAAGATGTTGGACTGCCAGATCTTCGTCGTGTCGCCCTCGAACTCCTGCAAGAGGTAGTTGACCATGTCCTCGCTCTGCTTTTCGTTGCCGACGATGGGCGAAACGGTCGTTTCGATGTCGGCGCGGATGATATGCAGGCTCGGCGCGCTCGCCTTGAGCCTCACACCGTAGCGCCCGCCCTGCTTCATGATCTCCGGCTCTTCGAGGTTCAGCTCATCGACCGTCGGCACAACGATGCCGTAGCCTCTCTCGCGCGCATCGGACACCGCCTGCGCCACCTTGTCGTACTCCGCCTTGACCGACGAGAGCTCAGTGAGAAGGCTCAGCAGATCGCCGTCATCCTTCACATCGAAGCCCGACTGCTCGCTCAGCGTCCGGTAGAACAGTGCGCGCGGGAGCTGCAATTCCGCCGCGGCGACGCCCGTGCCGAGCTGAATGGACGTGATGCGCGCGCTGCTGACGCTCTCGCAGCCGCCGATGGCGCTGATCGCGCCCTGCACCTCTCGGATACAGTGGAGGCTGCCTGTGTTCTCGCGGATGGCCTGATAGAGGCCGCTTTTGATCGGGTGATCGTCGGCAAGCGCCTCGACCCACGGCGGGATGAAGAGGTCCAGCTCGCAGAGCGGGAACTCGTAAAGGATGGCCTTGAGAATCATTCCCACTGCGTTGTCGTCGAGCGTCAGGCAGTTGACGGGCAGACATGTCACGCCATAGCGTGAAGCGATATCCCTTGCCATTGCCTGCACGCGATCGCTTTCCGGCTCTGTCGCGTTGAGCAGGACGAGGAAGGGCTTGCCGATCTCCTGTAATTCGCGGATGACGCGGCCCTCGGCCTCTATGTAGTCCTCGCGCGGGATATCGGTGATACTGCCGTCGGTCGTCACAACGATGCCGATGGTCGAATGCTCGCGGATGACGCGCGTTGTGCCAAGCTCCGCCGCCTCACTCATCGTCACCTCGTGGTCGAGCCACGGCGTCGAGACCATGCGCGGGCTCTCGCCCTCCATCTGCCCCGTCGCGCCGGGGATCATATAGCCCACGCAGTCGATGAGCCGAACCGAGCAGCTGCTTCCCTCGTCAAGCGCAATGTCCACCGCCTCTTCCGGCACGAACTTCGGCTCCGCCGTCATCACCATGCGGCCGCTGCCGCTCTGCGGCAGCTCATCCTTCGCCCGCTCGCGGCGGTAGACATTGTCGATATTCGGGATGACCTGCGTTTCCATAAAGCGCTTGATGAACGTCGACTTGCCCGCGCGCACGGGGCCGACGACGCCGATGTAGATGTCCCCCGCCGTGCGGGTCGAAATATCCTGATAGATCTCCGTATTCATGCTCATACCCTCTTCCTCCGTTCCTCAGCGCCTGCGCGGGATCAGCAGCAGCTTTCCGATCACCGCGGCGGATTCCTCCTTGAGCTCGTTGGCCGCGAGGATGGCCTCGACCGTTGTGCGGTACAGCTTGGCAATATCCCACAGCCGCTCGCCCTGCTTCATCGCGCGGAGCACGAGCGAGGGGACGTTCTCGTCCTTTTTCCCGCACTCCTCGGCCTCAAGCGACTGAAGACAAGGATAACGCGGCGTTTCCGCCACGCTGACGGCAAACGTTACGGGGAAGCGCAGCTCCACGCCGTCCGCGCCGACGGACGCGGCGATCTCGCCCGCGTATATGTCCTGCACCCGCGCCTGTCCGTTGTCCGGAAGGTCGGTCTCGAGCAGCACCTCGCTCCGCCGCTCGGAGAGCAGCGGCACGGCGTTTTCGTCGAGATACAGCACGCGCAGATTCGCCGTCGCGCGCAGCGACGCGCTCTCTCCCCCGCCGCTCACGCCCGCGCTGCTGAAGATCACGTCCGTCGCCAGCACCGTCTGCACCTCGGCCCCGGTCTCGATCTTTTCGCGCACGAGCTGCTCGCGCAGCACCAGCGCCGCGCTGTCGCACAGCTCGACCGTCTCCGTCTTCGCGGTCAGGTCGTAAGCCGTGCTGTAAAGGTCCGCCACACAGCAAACGCTTTTCACCTCGCGCACCGCTGTGAACGCGCTGATGTAGAGCCGCAGCGAGATGGCGCGGTTGTTGTCCGGCTCGCTCTCGCTGCCGACATGGATCTCCGCGCCTGTCAGGCGCAGCGACGCGCGCACCGTCATCTCGCCCTCCTCTTCGGCAAGTCCGTCTAGGATCTGCGAAAACGGCAATTCACTGCTCATCGACGCAAGATTCCCGCTCTCATCCAAGTAGATGGCATCCAGCCGCGCGACGCCCTTGAGCACGATCTTGTTGCCGATCGACTTGCAGTCAGTCACGCGCAGCGCGCACTTTGTGCGTAAAAGCTCCTGAATGGGCTCCTTCGTGCCCGAAAGCAGCACTTCATCGGAAAACGTGAAGTCCTTTTCCCGAATGGCGCGGATAATACCGATGTCCTTTTTCTCGCACAGCGTTTCGATCTTGTAGGCTTCCTGCTCCTTCACGCCGCTGCACACGCTCAGCGACGCGGGCACGTAGGGCGTAAGCGTCAGCTCCACGTTTACGCGCGTGAACACCTTGCGCGGATTGAGCATGCGCACTTCGCACGAGCAGAGCCGGCCGTCGAGGCAGCTGTCCGCGCTGCCGCTCAGCGCGCGCCCCTCGATCGTCTCGTCGAGCGGCAGCGTATATTCAAACGACTTCATCCCCTGCGCGTCCTCGGCCACGTACAAAAGCGTCATGCGGACCGTGCCCGACACCTGCGCTTTTCCGTCTGCGATCTCACGGCTGCGCAGGAAAAGGCACCCGCTCGCATCCACGATGCGGGCGATGTCCGGCAGATAGTCCGGCACGATGGTCTCCGTTGTCTCCTCGCGGTTCTCGCTGAGCTGCGGTAACGCCTGATAACAGGCAAACTGCTCCTTTTTCAATTCCAGTTCCATTGCAGTCCCTCTCCTTCGGCTAAGTGGTTACTGCACTCTATGCACTATGGACGCGCGTTATGCTTCCTCCCTGACGCCAAATACGCGCCGCAGCAGCGACGAGAGGACCTTGGGTGATTTCCAAACGACAATTTTCATGCTTTTCCCTCCCAATATTCATACTCTTTTCAACCGATGTTAGAATCTGCGCAGGCAGCCGATGCCGCAAAAGATGAGAAGAAACGCGACCAGAAACATCAGCGCCCCCACCGGAAAAACAGCCGCGATGAAAATACCGAGCCCCAGCGCCAGCGCGCAAACACCCACGCAGTGCCACGGGCCGAACAGCGGCGGTCCCGGCGGGCGCGGCGGCGGATTCGAATACATGCTTTTCCCCTCCTCTCCCGGCGTTCGCCTGCTCCATTCTATACAAAAGCGGCCGCCGCGTTCCTGCTTTATCGTGACAAAGCGTCGAACTTCGTCACGTTGTCCTTTGTAATACTTGACATTCTCTCATCTTTATGTAATATTAAGAACAACTTCACTTGATCGCGGCTCTGCGAGCGTGTTCCGCACTGACCGCAACGGAAAGGACGGCACACCCATGCAGGAAATGAGCAGAAGAAATCAGCACTTTACCGACTCCGTCATTCGCAGAATGACGCGTATCTCCAACGAATGCGGCGCGATCAACTTAGCGCAGGGCTTCCCCGATTTTGACCCGCCCAAGGAGATGATGGACCGCCTCGAGGTCGTGAGCCACGAAGGCCCCCATCAGTACCCCATCACGATGGGTGCGCCGAATTTCCGCCAGGCCATCGCGCGCAAATGCGGTCACTTCATGGGCCGCACCATCGACCCCGAGACCGAGATCGTCGCGACCATCGGCTCGACCGAAGCGATGGTCGACACGCTCTTCGCCCTGACGAATCCGGGCGACCGCGTCGTGATGTTCTCCCCGTTCTTCGAAAACTACCGCGCACAGGTCATCATGGCCGACTGCGAGCCGGTCTTTGTCCCTCTGAATCCGCCGACGTTCTCCTTTGACCCGAACGTGCTCGAAGATGCGTTCCGCGGCGGTGCGAAGGCCATCATCATCTGCAATCCCTCGAACCCGAGCGGCAAGGTCTTCACCGAGGAAGAGCTCAAGACCATCGCCGACCTCTGCATCCGCTACGACGTTTACGCCATCATGGACGAGGTGTATGAGCACATCATCTACGACGGCCGCAAGCACGTCTACATGAACAGCATCCCCGGCATGTGGGAGCGCACGGTCTCCTGCTCATCGCTCTCCAAGACCTACTCCGTCACCGGCTGGAGACTCGGCTATGCCATCGCGCCGGAGAACATCATGGCGCGCATCCGCCAGTACCACGACTTCAACGCCGTCGGCTGCCCGTCGCCTCTGATGGAGGCCGCCGTCGTCGGCCTCAACATGCCGCTGAGCTACTATGACGAGTTCGGCGCGCACTACGCGCACATGAAGAAGATCTTCACCGAGGGCATGCGCGACATCGGCATCCCCTTCACCGATCCCGAGGGCACGTACTTCGTGCTGGCCGACATCTCCCCGTACCTCAAGAAGGGCCAGAGCGACGTCGACTTCTGCGAGCAGCTGGCGAGAAAAGCCGGCGTCGGCGCCGTGCCGGGCAGCTCGTTCTTCAATGAACCGATCAACAATATTGTGCGTCTGCACTTCGCGAAGAAGGATGAGACGCTGTACGCTGCGCTGGATCGGCTGAATCATATCAAGGATATGATGTGAGTTTTTCGCACTTCATGCGGAAGGAATGTTCCCCACACAGTGTGGGGACGCGACAAAGGGGGGCTATTCTCTTTCCTCGGAAAGAGAATAGCCCCCCTTACACCCCCCAAGAGAAAGGGTTTTGATTGGCAATCTCGGGCTTGCACAAGTCTTTTGCCTCCGGAATGTAATGCCTGCGCGCGGTGTTGCCGCGTCAGCATTGCAAGACGATTTGTCTCTGCTTCTATTATCCGCTGCCGCTCTGCTGATCTTGTAGAAGTGCGCAGTAATTCCCGTCTATCGCCAGTCCCATCAATGCGGCGAGCGCCAGCAATGCCGCATTTGGCACACAGTCTGCCGCCGAGTAAACGTCACTCGCGCCTCACGGTAGTAAGGCGCGGTTGAGAGTGGTAACGAGGCGGTAGGGATTCATGGCAAAGCCATGTACACCGCACCTGATTGCGCAGCGCGTGTAGCTCTTCGAGCTACAAACTGCCAATGTAAAATTTCTCTCGGAGGATTTAAAGGGGGATACTCTCTTTTGAAAGAGAGTATCCCCCTTTAGTTGCCCGTTTCCGCACAGTGCGGAAAACCGCCGCTGCACGGTGCAGCAGCAGATCACAGCAGTGTATCAATGCCGATTTGCACTTCCGCAGAGTCAGCAGATTCGGGACCTCCGAACCGAGAGACAAATTCTTCCTCGGAAAGAATAGGAACCCCCAGTTCCTTTGCCCTTTTCGTCTTCGACGAATTCGATTCCCCGTCGTTGCTGACGAGGTACGTTGTCTTCCCCGAGACGCTGCCGGTCACGGCGCCGCCTTGCTGTTCGACGTAGGCTTTGAACGCGCTGCGGTTTTTGAAGAGGTGCACATCGCCCGTGATGACGAAGCTCAGACCTTTGCAGGTTCCGTCGGCCTCCTGCTTGGGGGCGACGTCCTCCAGTGTGAGCTCTGCCATCAGGCGGTCGAAGAGGTTTTTGTTTTCATCGTCAGCAAACCAGTTCAGGAGCGCGTTTGAACGCTCGACGCCAATACCGTCCACGTCCTCGAAGCCCTCGCCGCTCTCGATGCGTGATAAAAAGCCCTTCGTGCCGAGCGCTGCGATGAGCTTCTTGCCCGCGTCCGCGCCGATGTTTGGGATGCAGAGGGCGAAGATCAGGTGGATGGGGTCGACTTTGCGGCTCTTTTCGATGGCCGCCAACAGGTTCGCGCAGGACTTTTCGCCAAAGCCTTCGAGCTTTACGATCTCGTCCGCGTGCGCGTCCAGATGATAGAGGTCGGCAAAATCGCGCAGATAGCCGCGGTTGACGAACTCGTGCAGCGTTTGCACGGAGAGGCCGTCGATATCAAGCCCGCCCTTGCTCGCAAAGCGGACAAAGCGCTTCAAGTGCTTGGCGGGACAGTTCGGATCGGTACAGCGCAGCGTCTTCACGCCGCTGATGGGACTGATACGCACCTCGGTCGCCGCGCCGCAGACGGGACAGGCCGTCGGGACTTCATAGCTGCCCTCGGCCCTGACGACCGCGATGCACTTCGGGATGATCTTGTTGGCCTTGATGATGCGAAGCTCGGTCTTGCGGTCCTTGCCGATGCCGAGGCGCTCGAGCTCGCTGACGTTGCAGAGGCTTGCGCGCGTGACGGTCGTTCCCTCGAGCTGCACAGGGTCAAAGACCGCGACCGGCGTGATGGTCGAGGCCGCGCACGACCATTCGATGTGGTCGAGCACCGTGTCGGCGGAGACGTCCGCCCATTTGTAGGCAAGGCCCGCGCGCGTCGCGTGATGACCCGTCACGCTGCCGGTCGCGGCGTAGTCCGTGTCGTCGTAGGTGATGACAAGGCCGTCGACGGGAATGCCCATCTCGCCGGAGTCGACCTTTTTCGTCCAGCGCGCGATGGCGTCGGGCAGATTTTTCGCATCCGTATGCTCGCGCTCGACTGTGATGAAGCCGAGCTTTTCCAGATAGTCCATGCGCGCGCCCCAGGAGCGGATCACTTCATCCGTGTGGACGAGCGTAAAGGCGTTGAACGTCACGTTGCGCTCTTTCACCTTGTCGAGATTCGTCTTGTCGAGCGCCAGCGTGCCGGCGGCGAGGTTGCGGGGGTTTGCGTAGCGGTCGTCCGCGTCCTCGAGCGTGTCGTTGATGGCCTCGAAATCTGCGTAGGAGATGGTCGCCTCGCCGCGCACGACGAGGTGGCCCTTGTCGCTGATTTTCGCGGGAATACCGCGGATGGCGGAGGCCATATAGGTGATGTTCGTGCCGACGGTGCCGTTGCCGCGCGTCAAAACGCGCGTGAGCGCGCCGCCGTCATACGTCGCCACAAGCGTCGAGCCGTCGAGCTTCCACGAGAGCCAAATGTCGCGCTCGCCCGCCCAGTCCTGCAATTCCTCGACCTTTTTCGTCTTGGCGAGCGAGAGCGCGGGGTACTCGTGCGCTTCCTTCTCCCCCTCGCCGTCCATTTCGTTTCCGGAATGGCTCGTCACCTGCGTGGGACTGTCGGGCCGGACATAGCCGGTCTCTTTTTCCAGAGCGGTCAGCTCGTCAAACAGAGCGTCCCACTCGTAGTTCGTCATCTGCTCCTCCTGCCCGCCGTAGTAAGCGTCGGAGGCGGCATTCAGCCGTGTTACGATCTCGTCGATCCGGATATTTTTGTCCATAGTGCGTTCCCTCTCTCCGGCGGTGCGCAAAAGGCAGTCAGCCGTTGTTCATGATGTAATCTTCCGCGTTCTGCTCCATGTCCTCGCCATTGCTGAAATAGGTGTAATTGTCCGGCACGGAGCCGACGATAACGGTCTCCGCCACGGAATAGGTGTTGCTGAATTTTGTCGTTGTGGAAAAGCCCGGCAGCAGGATACTGACGTAGACGTCCACCACAAGATAAATTTGGTGCTTCGTCTGGTTGATGCCCGCCGACGTGAACGCATTTTCAAAATGCGCGCTCGACGAGCCGACCGACTGCATCCGCACGCGGATCAGCGGCCCACGCCCCGCCAAAAACGGCGAGCCGAGCAGCGTGCCGACCGGCACGGAGAGTTCCTTCGTCGTCACCTCGGAGAGCTTTTCGAGTACCTCGTCGATGATGGCGGACTGCAAACGGTTGAACTCCGCCATGTTGCTCTTGACCGCCGTGATCTTTCCCTCGTTGTCCTTTTCAAAGGAGATGAGCTGGTCGTAATCTACGCCGCCGCTGTAGATCGTCTCGTTCACGGCGGCGGTCACGATGCCGTTGACCGTATTTGACACGCGCGCCGTTGCGAGCGACGTGAGCACGGGTTTTAGGTGCGTCATCGCCACGATGGCGAGCGCCAGCAGCGCCGCGAGCAAAAACAGCACAAGCAGCAGCGCCCGCTTCTTTCCTGAAAGTCTTCTGTGTCTCCATTTCGGCACAGAGCCTCACCCCGATTCCAGTGAAGCCTATGCCGCGCGGGCTTTTCCCTATTCGCCCAGCCCCATGACGAGCTTTTTGAACGCCTTGCCGCGCTCCATGAAGTTCGCGAACTGGTCGAACGCCGCGCACGCGGGCGAGAGCGTCACGATGTCGCCGCGCACCGCACGCTCGTAGGCGGTCTTTACGCAGTCCTCCAGACTCTCGCAGCGCACGATCTCGGGGCTGCCGTGATAGTCCGGGCACTCGCGCACGGCCTTTTCGATGGCGTCCGCTGTCGCGCCGCACAAAATAAGCAGCTTGACGTGCTTTACCACCTCGGATGCAAGGGGTGCAAAGGGAATATGCTTGTCATATCCGCCCGCGAGCAGAATGACCTTTTCGTTGAACGCGTTGAGCCCCGCGATGGTACGCGTCGGGCTCGACGCGATGGAATCGTTGTACCACTGCACGCCGCGGATCGTCCGCACCGGCTCGATGCGGTGCTCGACGCCGGCGAAGGTACGCGCAGTCTCGCGCATGACCTCGTAGGGCACCAAACTGTCGAGCGCTGTCACGGCGGCGAGGTAGTTTTCGACGTTATGCATCCCCGGCAGGCGGATGTCGGAACGCTGCATGACCGTTTCCTCGCGCCCGCCGCGGCGCAGGACAATACTATCCCCGCGCAGGAACGCGCCGTCCGCGACCTCTTCGCGGCGGCTGAAGAGCCGCGTCCACGCTGCCGCCTTTTTCGAGAGCTTGCGCGTGATGTCGTTGTCCTCGTTGAAAATAGCGATGTCGCCCTCGTGCTGATGGAGATAGATATTCTCCTTCGCCGCGATGTACTCGTCCATATCCTTGTGCACATCCAGATGGTTCGGCGCAAGGTTCGTCATCACCGCGATGTGCGGCGAGCGCTTCATATCAAGCAGCTGGAACGACGAGAGCTCGACGACCGCGAAGTCTTCAGGCTGCATCTTCTCCGCGTCGCACAGCAGCGGGTGGCCGATGTTGCCGCCGAGATACACGGCCTTCCCCGCCGCGCGCAGCATTTCGGCGATGATGCTCGTCGTGGTGGTCTTGCCGTCGCTGCCCGTCACGCCGATGATCGTACATGGGCAGACCTCGAAAAAGATCTCCATTTCCGACGTCACGATGCTGCCGCGCGCTTTCGCCTCGAGCAGCGCCGGAACGTCCGGCCGCATGCCCGGTGTGCGGAAAACGACGTCCGCGCGCAGATCATCGAGGTAGCCTTCGCCAAGCTGCAAGTGCGCGCCCAGCGCTTCAAGCTGCTTCGCGCGCTCGCCGAGGTCTTCGCGGCTCTTTTTGTCGCAGGCGATGACCTGCACACCGCTGCGGCACAAAAGCTCGATGAGCGGCGTGTTGCTTACGCCGATGCCGAGCACTGCCGCTGTTTTTCCCCGCAGGGAGGATAGATATTCCTGTATCGTCATAGACGTTCATCCTTTCGTCTGCACATACAAATTCAATATATAGTATAGCGCAGGAACGAAAAAATAGCAATGCATTTTCCGTTGACAAGCCCCGCGCCATGGGATAAAATACTTGTGCGAGTATGACAGACAGTCGCGCGGCGAGGCCGAAAGGCCCGCTGTGAGGAAAGTCCGGGCTCCACAGGGCAAGGATAACGGGTAACGCCCGCCCAGAGCGATCTGAGGAAAAGTGCAACAGAAATAGACCGCCCGAGGTATGCAAGTATCTCAGGTAAGGATGGAAAGGTGCGGTAAGAGCGCACCCGTCGGCTCGAGAGTGTCCGATGCTGTAAACTCTATCCGGAGCAACACCGGTATGGGAGCAATAGGTTGGCCCGACCGCTCCCGGGGTGGCTGGAGTACCGCGGCAACGCGGCGCGTAGATAGATGACTGTCAAATACAGAACCCGGCTTACAGTCATGCTCGCGCAAAATATGAGAGGGACGGCGGAAATCGCCGTCTCTCCCGTTTTTTCTTTTCTGACATAAACTGTCCAAAATGCAGAAAAAGCGGCGGGAGCTCCCGCCGCTTTTCTTTTTTATGAATCAAACTTCCTTCTTGCCGATGCGGATAAGACGCACGACCACAGGGCTCAGCACCACGTTGAAGAGGAGCTCAAAGATAAAATTCGCGCCGACAAGGCCAACGATCATATACTGGCCGATGTTTGCACCAAAGCCCATCGCATCCGCCCAGCCGCCGATGGTCTCCATGAAGAAGAGCAGGCAGCCGATCAGGAACACGCCGGTATTGACCACCGGGCAGACCACAGCGGCCACTGCCACGGCAAGCGTGCGGTTCTTATTCTCAAGCGCCTTGTAGGCAAGGCCGGAGAGAAGGCCCGCCAGCGTACCCTTGACAAGCACCGTCAGGATCGTGCCGAGCGCGTTGACGCCGAGGAACGCCGCCGCGTCGCCGCTGAGCAGCACGACCACGCCGAACACAAAGCCGAGCCACGCGCCAGCACCTGCGCCGTAGAGCGCCGCACCGATAACGACCGGCACCAGCACCAGAGAAATGCTGAACGTGCCAAACCGGATAAAGCTGCCCATCAGCTGCAGAACGATCACAATAGCGGTGAACAGACCGAGACCAACGATCTTCTGCGTGTTGTTGTTCTTACTCATATGTTTCTCCTTTCGCCCGTCCGTCCGTGCAAGGGGGGCTATACAGGTGTTACAGCAGGAGCGCGCCGCGGAAAAAGCTCCTCCTCACAGCGCACCTTGTTTTTCTGCCGAAACTGGACGTCCGACGTGCTGAGATATAATACCAAACAACGGTGACAATTTCAAGTGGAATATTTATATATTTTTATAGGATATCCATATAAGTCAGGCGGCAAAAAAGAGCTTGAGAATATCTTCTCAAGCTCTTTTGATCAATGTAATCGTATGTCACAACAGAAGCTGCCGTGTACGCCGCAGCAGGACAAAGATATGTCACAACTGCGCGCTCTTCCCTGCTGAAAAAGTCAGCATTTGCAAGGGGTTTAGTCCTGGTCCCAGTTGTGGTAGGTATTTTGCACGTCCTCGTTGTCGTCGAGCATGTCGAGCAGCTTTTCCATGTTCTTGATGTCCTCGTCGCTCTCGAGCTTCACGTAGGTCTGCGGGACAAGGCTGATGTCCGCGCTGACGAAGGCGTAGTTCTTCTCCTCGAGGGCCTTGACGACGTCGTTGAACGCGTCGGGGTCGGTCGTGATCTCGAAGACGTTATCCTCGGCGTTGAAATCGTCGGCACCGGCGTCGAGCGCATCCATCATGACGGCGTCCTCGTCGTAGTCTCCGTCCTCGTTGTCGATGATGATGACGCCCTTGCGGTCGAACGACCAGCTGACGCAGCCCTGCGCGCCCATGCCCTTGCCGTACTTATCGAAGTAGTGGCGGACCTCCGGCGCGGTGCGCTGGCGGTTGTCGGTCAGTGCCTCGACGATGACGGCCACGCCGCCGGGGCCGTAGCCCTCGTAGGTGACGGACTCGTAGTTGTCGGTGTTGCCCGAGCCGAGCGCCTTGTCGATGGTGCGTTTGATGTTGTCGTTGGGCATGTTGGCAGCCTTCGCCTTGGCGATGACGGTCGCGAGACGGGAGTTGTTATTCGGATCGCCCGAGCCGCCCTGCTTGACGGCGACGATGATCTCCTTGGCGATCTTGGTGAAGGCGGCGCTGCGCTTGGCGTCAGCTGCGCCCTTCGTCTTTTGAATATTGTGCCACTTGGAATGTCCGGACATGATGTGATCTCTCCTTACAGATAGTATTGAATGACGTCTCTGTGCGACGTCGATATTACGGTTTTCACCTCGGGGAAATGCTCCTCCAAATACGCCTTGACTGTCGGACAGACGACGTTCTCCGTCGGAAAATGCCCTGCGTCGATCAGGTTGAGTCCCCGCGTATCCAGAAAATCGTTGTAGTGCAGATCGCTCGTCACGAACGTATCGCAGCCCTGCGCAATGGCCTGCGGGATGTATTCGCCGCACGCGCCGCCGCCGACGGCTACGCGGTGCACCCGCCCGCTGCCGCGGCAATAGCGCAAGCCGCCGCAGCCGAGTAATTCTATCACATCCCGCAGGAACTCTTCAAGCCCTTTTTCGCAGGAAAGTGTGCCAATACGCCCGATTTTTTCGTCGTTGAGCAAAAAAACATCGTTAAGGCCCAGTTTTTTCGCCAGACAGTCGTTCACGCCGCCGTCCGCAGCATCCAGATTCGTGTGCATGCAGATGGCGGAAATGTCGTTTTTGACGAGTGTGGTCAAAACGCCGCCGAGGCGCGTGTCGGGCCGAAGGGTCTGCATCTCGCGCTCGTGCCAGCGCACGTTCATCACCGGATGGTGGGACACGATGAGCTGCGCGCCGCAGTCGATGGCCTCCTGCACCACGCGCTCGGTGATATCGAGCGCGACTAAAATGCGCTCGACCTCCTGCTCGGGATCGCCGACGAGGTGGCCGACATTGTCCCAGTCCATCGCGCTCTCGCGCGGCGCCCAGGAAAAAAGCCTCTGTTCGATCTCATGTACCGTTGCCATGTTCCCACTCCCCTTTTCTTCTCTCGATCTCTTCGATGAGATTTTCAAGATGCGCGATACGCGCCTCCTTATCTGCGAGCGACGAGACGGCGAGGCCGTCTCTCGCCCGATTGAGCTTTATAAGATGCTGCGACAGGTATTCGCCGTACAGCGGGTCGGACCGCAGCAATAAGCCTGTCAGCGCGTCCGCTTCGCTCAGCTCCTGCCCCGTTCCCGCTCTCACACGGAAGACGACGTAAAGCTGCTCCTTGTCGCGCACGAGCGTCTCGCTCAAAAAGCGGTAGCCGTGCCCGCAGAGCCAGCAGCGCAGAAGGTCGATCTTTGTCTGCGGCTGCAAAATGAGCGTATGCACGTCCTCATGCGTCCAGGGCGCGGCCTCGAGAATACCGAGGATCGTCTCGCCGCCCATGCCGGCGATAGCGATGGCGTCGCACTCCTCTGCTTTGATCTTCGCAAGGCCCGGGCAGAGGCGAAAATCCATGCGCTCCGTCACGCCGTATTCTCGCGCCGTCGCGCGCGCGTGGTCAAGCGGCAGCGCGTTGATGTCAGACGCAATGGCGCTTTCAATGCGCCCGTGCTGCAAAAGCCACACGGGAAGATACCCATGGTCGGTGCCAACGTCGGCCAGTCTCGCGCCCTGCGGCACAAGGCTTGCGATGCATTGCAGCCGCGGCTGAAGCTGTAATTCCTTTTCCACCGCCGCCCTCCTTTCGCTGAGCGAACAAGACGCATACGGAAGACCCGTATGCGTCCTTTTCTTATTCCTTGACAGGCTTGTTGGCCTCTTCGTTCACGAGAGCCAGCAGCTTCTCCACGTCGATCCCGTGGACCATGCAGGCCTCTTCCACCGTCTCACCGCGGGAGCTGGGGCAGCCCAGGCAGTGCATGCCGATCGACAGGAAGATCGGCGCGGTCTGCGGCGCAACGTCCAGAATGTCACCGATGATAGTGTCGCGCTTAATTTCGATCATGTTTGATTCACCTCCGTGAAAATAGCTGAAAATAGTTTATCCCATTTTTCGCACTTTTTCAATAGGAAATATGAAAAAAGAAGCTGTCATAAAGCCAAAAAAGAAAGACGCCCGCATTAGCGGACGTCTTTCGATCAAAACGTTTACAAGAATTACTGCTCAGCGCGCATCTTGGCGAAGCACTCGCTGCAGTAGACCGGACGGTCGGACTTGGGCTCGAAAGGAACCTTGGCCTCGCCGCCGCAAGCTGCGCAGACTGCGGTGAAGTACTCACGGGGGCCACGAGCGGCGTTCTTGCGAGCGTCGCGGCAGGCCTTGCAGCGCTGGGGCTCGTTCTGGAAGCCGCGCTCCGCGTAGAACTCCTGCTCACCGGCAGTGAACACGAACTCTTTGCCGCACTCTTTGCAAACTAAAGTCTTGTCTTCGTACATGATTTTACCCTCTCTTTGAATCAGAAAAAAATATATGCGTTCAGCGTTTGCTGATATCGCCGGAAAAAATGTGCTGCGCAGCCTTGCGGCGAACGCGCTGCACGGCGTTGTCCACCGACTTCGGAGACTTGCCCACGGCCTTTGCGATCTCGTGACAGGAAAGGCCTTCCAAATAGTACCCTAAGATCTTCGCCTCGAACTCGGACAAGTGCTTGCGGGTACTTTCGAGTAGACTCTCCACGTGGTCCCGCTCCGCGATGAGGAGCTCGGGGTCTGTGTGGCTGGGGTCTAAAGTACCGGCGGTGTAAGAAGAACTGTCAAAGGAAGGGGTATCAAGGGATATGGATTCGTTCAGCGGATAATGCTTGCCGCGGGAGGCGGCACGGAGCGCGGAGAACAGGCGGTTGCGAATGCAGATCTCTGCATAGGTGTGAAACGACGCCGCCTTGTCAGCGTCATACTCCCGTATCGCCTGAATGAGACCGAACATGCCCTCCTGAATCAGATCCTCCCCGTCGCCGCCGGCGAGGAAAAGCGGACGCGCACACGCGCGCACCATTCCGTAATAGCGCGTGACAAGAAGCTCTTCTGCTTCCCTGTCGCCCGCGGCGGCCATGGCGCACAGCTGCTCATCCGTGCAGGCTGCAAGCTCTTTATGATGGCTCTCACTCTGATGATACTGCATGTATTATACCTTCTGTGCTCAGGTTTTGTCAAGTATTTACGAAAATTCAGTATTAGCGCTAACGATTTTACAGCATTTTTATCACATTGACCAAATTCTCGGCCGCAAGAAGGGCGATTTGTTCTGTTTTTGCCTCAACCATGACGCGGATGAGCGCTTCCGTGCCGCTCGGGCGGACGAGCACGCGTCCCTCGCCGGAGAGCTTCCCCTCCTCCTCCGCGATGGCCGCGGAGAGTGCATCGGACGCCATGATGGCATCCTTGATGCCGCGTTCATGCGAAACGGCGACGTTGAGCAACACCTGCGGATACTGCGGGCAGACGGACGCAAGCTCAGAGGCCTTCTTCCCGCTGCGCGCGAGCACGTCGAGGAACTGAAGCGCCGTCAGCTGACCGTCGCCGGTCGTGGCGTAGTCGGTGAAGATCGTGTGGCCCGACTGCTCGCCGCCAAGCTTGTAGCCGCACTCATTCATCTTTTCGAGCACGTTGCGGTCGCCCACGCTCGTGCAGACGAGGCCGACGCCGTTTTCGCGGCAGAACTCGTGAAGGCCGAGGTTCGACATCACCGTCGCAACGATCGTGCCGCCCGAGAGCTTCCCGCGGCGCTTCATGTCCGAGCCGCAGACGGCAAGCACCTTGTCGCCGTCGATAACGCCGCCCTGCTCGTCGACGAGCAGGCAGCGGTCCGCGTCGCCATCGAACGCGACGCCGATGTCATAGCCGCCCGCGACGACCTTTTGTGCAAGGTCGTCGAGATGCGTCGAACCGCAGTGGTCGTTGATGTTCACGCCGTCCGGCTCGCGGTGGATGAAGTCACAGAAGCAGCGGAAGCGGCCAAAGAGCTCCGGTGCCGTCGCGGACGACGCGCCGTTCGAGCAATCGACCAGCACGCGCAGGCCGGACAGGTCTCCTTCGATCGTGCCAGCTAAATGGTCGATATACGCCTCGCGCGACTGCCGCAGACCGTGGCGCAGGACGCCGATCTCGCCGTGCGTCGCGGCGGGATAGATGTCGGTGAGAATTTTTTCTTCGACCTGCTCTTCGATCGCGTCGGGCAGCTTGTAGCCCTTTTCGTTGAAGACCTTAATGCCGTTGTGCTCGTAGGGGTTGTGCGAGGCGGAGATCACGATGCCCGCATCCGCGCCTTTGAGCACGGTCAGGTACGCGACCGCCGGAGTCGGCAGCACACCAAACGGCATCACGTCGCCGCCGACGGAGCAGATGCCCGCGATCAGCGCACTTTCGAGCATATCGGACGAAATGCGCGTGTCCTTGCCGATGGTGATGACCGGCTTTCTGCCCTTTTCTTCCTTCAAAACGGCCGCGATGGCCTTGCCCGTACGGAACGCAAGATCAGCCGTGAGATTTTCTCCCACAACGCCGCGAATGCCGTCGGTGCCAAACAGTTTTCCCATGATTTTGATTCCTCTTCTCAAAAAGATTTGAAGTTTTGCCGTAAAGTAGTTTGCATTTATAGACTAAGCTGTTCCGGCACTTCGTCCATGCTCTTCGGCACGGAGAGGCCTAAGTGCTCATATGCCTTGCGCGTGACGCAGCGCCCGCGCGGCGTGCGCTGCAAAAAGCCGAGCTGCATGAGATACGGCTCGTAAACGTCCAGCAGCGTGACGGCTTCCTCGCCGATGGTCGCCGCCAGCGTCTCGATGCCGACGGGGCCGCCGCCGTAGTTTTCGATGATGGCGTGCATCATCCGGTGGTCGATGGGGTCTAATCCGAGGTCGTCGATCTCGAGCGCGCGGAGCGCTTCGTCCGCGACCTCCTTCGTGATGACGCCGTCGGCCCGCACATCCGCAAAGTCGCGCACGCGGCGCAGCATGCGGTTCGCGATACGCGGCGTGCCGCGCGAGCGGCGCGCGATCTCGAGCGCGCCCGTCGGGTCGATGTCGACATTCAGGATGCTCGCCGAGCGCGTGACGATTTTCGAAAGCTCCTGCGGCGTGTAAAGCTCCAGGCGCAGCGTGACGCCGAAGCGGTCGCGCAGCGGCGCGGACAGCTGGCCCGCGCGCGTCGTCGCGCCGATAAGCGTGAAGTGCGGCAGATCGAGGCGGATGGAGTTCGCGCTCGGGCCCTTGCCGACGATGATGTCGATGGCGTAGTCCTCCATCGCGGGGTACAGGATCTCCTCCACGCTGCGGTTCAGGCGGTGGATCTCGTCGACGAACAGGATGTCCCCCTCGCTCAGATTCGTCAAAAGCGCCGCAAGGTCGCCCGCCTTTTCAATGGCGGGGCCGGACGTGATGCGGATGTTCACTCCCATTTCCTGGGCAATAATGCCCGCGAGCGTCGTCTTGCCGAGGCCCGGAGGGCCGTGCAGCAGCACGTGGTCGAGCGATTCGCCGCGCTTTTTCGCCGCCGCGATGAAGACGGCAAGGTTGCCCTTCGCCTTCTCCTGCCCGATGTATTCCGAGAGCGTCTTCGGGCGCAGCGAGCCCTCCTGCGCGTCCTCGCTCAGGAAAGTCTTGGCCACGATAGGCTCTTCATAAATATCGGTTCCAAAATCAATGCTCAAAATGTCACTTCCTTTCATCAAGCATCGCAGATTTTGCGCCGCGCGCGGCGCAAACTGAATTCGATCGTGATTTGCCGCGACAGAAGGTGAATTGCCGCAGAGCGGCAAGAGAGGCCGCCCTGGGGCGTGCGCGTGGCAAATCACACCTTGCGCAAAGCGAGTGTCGAATGAGCCCGCCCGCGGCGGCTCACCGAGGCACAGAGCGGCGCGTATTCCTGCTCATCAAAAGTCCTGCGGACTTTTGATGAAGTTACTTTACCATTTTCTTTAAGCTCTGGCGCACGATCTCTTCAAGCGGTAAGTTTTCCACGTCCACGCCCTTCATCGCGACCGCGATGTCCTGCTGCGTGTAGCCGAGCACCGCGAGCGCGGCGGCGGCCTCGACGGCCTTGCTCTTCTCACCCGCAACGATGCCGGGGGCGGTCGGCATACCGATCTCCTGCTGCTCCTTGGTGAGCTTGTCCTTGAGCTCTAAGATGATGCGCTGGGCGATCTTCTTACCGATGCCCGGCGCGGCGATGAGCGCCTTTTCATCGCCCGTGATGACGGCCATCGCAAGCCCCTGCGGCGTGCAGACCGAAAGTATCGCGAGCGCCGCCTTCGGCCCCACGCCCGAGACGCCGATGAGCTGCTTGAAGCTCCCGAGCTCACCCTGCGTGGCAAAACCGTAAAGGTCAAAAATCCCCTCACCCACGTGCAAATAGGTGTAAAGCTTGCTTGCTTTACCCACTTGCAGCTGTGAAATCGTCGTGCTGGTGGTCTTGCAGGCATAGCCCACGCCGCCGCAGTCGATCACGGCGAGGTACGGCTCCACATGCGCGACCGTTCCGCTGACATAATAAAACATAAACTGCCTCTCTCCTGCTTAAACGGTCTGCTTGACATCGTTCCCGCCCACACGGCTCAGGAGCGACGTGGCGCTGCGCGCGTGGCAGATGGCAATGGCCAGCGCGTCGGCAGCATCGTCGGGCCGCGGCACGGCCTTGAGCTTTAAGAGGCGCTTGACCATGTCCATGACCTGTTTCTTTTCAGCAAGGCCATAGCCGACGACGGCCTGCTTGACCTGCATGGGTGTGTATTCGTAGAGCGGCACGCCGCTCTTTTCCGCGGTACACAGAATGATGCCGCGGCCGTGCGCCACGGCGATGCCGGTCGTGATGTTGTTCGAAAAGAACAGTTCTTCGACCGCGATGGCGTCGGGCTTTAGCTGCGCGATGAGCGCTTCCATGTCCTGCTCGATCTGCACAAGGCGGCGCGCCAGCGGCAGTCCCGCGGGCGTGGTGATCGCGCCGTAATTCAATAGTTGCGTTCTGCCGCGGTCCGCTTCGATCAGGCCAAAGCCCACGATGGCGATGCCCGGATCGATGCCGAGTATCCGCATGCGCATCACCTCCCACGATACTTATTTAGAAATTATATCAAACAACTGTCCGAAATGCAACGAGAAATCACAGCATGAAAAAGGCCGCTCAAAGAGCGGCCTTTCAATTTTCTCTTTATGCCCGCGGGTGCGCCTTCTGATAGACGTCCTTGAGGTGCTTTTTCACAACATGCGTGTAAATCTGCGTCGAGGAAATGTCCGCGTGGCCCAGCATCTCCTGAATGGAGCGCAGGTCCGCACCGTTTTCGAGCAGGTGCACGGCAAACGAGTGGCGCAGCGTATGCGGCGTGATGTCCTTTGAGATGCCGGCAGTCTCCTGATAGTGCTTGACGATCTTCCAGAATCCCTGGCGGCTCATGCGCTCGCCGTTCATGTTGACGAACAGCGCCGTTTCCTCCGGATCAGCCAAAAGCTGCGGACGCACCTCCTTCATGTAGTGCGAAAGTGCCTTGACGGCGGCGGGATAGAGCGGGATGATACGCTCTTTGCCCTTGCTCTGCGCGCGGATGAAGCTCGCGCTCAGGCTCACGTCCTCTTCATTGAGCGAAATGAGCTCGGAGACGCGGATGCCCGTGGCGTACAGCAGTTCGAGCATCGCGTGGTCGCGGTAGCCCTTAGCGTCCACGCACTGGGGCTGGTCAAGGAAGAGCTCGACCTCTTTGCCCGTGAGGATCTCGGGGAACTTGTGCTCCACCTTCACCGCGGCAACGCCCTTGGCCGGGTTCGCGCTGACCTCTCCGCTCATCTGGAGGTAGGTGTAGAGCGACTTGATCGACGCGATGGAGCGCGTGATCGTCGCGGCGGACTTGCCCTTGCCGCCCATCCAGGCGACATAGCCGCTGATGACCTCCTGCGTCACCTGCGGCAGCGGCATGGGGTGGAACTCGTCCAAATACACGGCGAACTGGTGCAGATCGCGCATATAGGAGCTGAGCGTATTCTGGGAGGCGTGCTTTTCCGTGGCCAGATATTCTTCGTATTGCGCCAAAAGGTCGGCCATGATCGCACCCCTCCTTCCTAAAAAACAGCTCAAGACGCCGCCAGCAGCAAAAACTGCGGCACAAGCCACAGCTCCAGCAGAGCGGCAAACAACAAACACACACAACAAATGCCAAAGCGGTACCAGTACGCGCTCCCGTAGCTGACTGCGCGTCCCCGTCCCCCGCCGCCAAGCGAAAGCGACAGCAGCGCGCGGGACTTGTCAAGCGACGCGTTCCCGAGCAGCAGCGTGCACGGCAGCACCGCCAGAAGCCGGATGCCGAACAGCGCCAGCAGCAACGGAAAGCTCCCCCGCCCGAGCGAGAGCGCAAAGCAGAACAGCGAGTACGATAGAAGAAACCCCTGGCACGCACACACGAGCGGTACCGCCACAATGCCGATGGACGCAAAGCCCAGCAAAAACACGATACCCGGCGCGCGGAAATAGCACAACAGCGTTTCGCCCAGCGCCCTTACCGAAAACGGCCTGTTCACGCCGCCCGATAAAAACGCGTCGAAATACTGTTTCAGCTCGCCGCCCGCGCTCTGCAGCGACCGGAGCGCAAACACGTACCCAAGGATCACACCCAACACAATAAACGCCGATAACACCAGCATCGGCACAGGCACGCGCTGCGGCAGCGCGCCGCGGCGGTCTCTTCTGTTCGTTCGACTCAGCAAGTATGTCACCCCTCGCGAAGGGAAGCGGCATTCTGCCCGCGGATCAAAACGATAGAACGTACCTATAAATATAGGCCGTTTGCATTCTTTTCGCAAGCGGAATTGCCAACTTTTCCCATTTTTGTTAATTATGTCAAAATATTATGTAAAGTGTATTATGTAGACTATTGAAACAAATTGAAAAAGCGGTGGCATTTTACCAAGATATGGGGTGGTTTTCGTACCCGTTCCCCATATCTGGAAGCAGTTCTCCGCTTCACCACCCAAGTCAGAAAAAGTCATATTTTCCCGTCGCTCTTGCTCCATTTGTGCAAGTTGTTACAGCTTTTCGCGCCGCATTTCCTCCACCGCCGATCAAAAACGTGTGAATACGCCTATTGCTTTATGTTCACCTGCGCTTGCGGCGAGCGCGCGCCTTGGCGCCTCTCCCCTTTTTCCCGTTTCTTTGTAGTATGAGCGGCGCCACCGCGCCGACCGCCATCGCCGCCGCCAGCTCGAGCGACCGCTCCGGCGTCAACCCATCATAAACAAAAAAGCCGATCACCTGCATCGTGACCCACGCGCTCGCCGCGCAGCCCGCCGTCATCATCGCACGCTTGCTTGTCTTCCTCGCTCCGATCATGCAGCCCAAAAACGCCGCGACCGCCGCGCAGACCAGCACCGCGCCGTTCGCCATCTCCTCGCTGATCGCACCGCGCAGTATCAGCGCCGATGCCAGCATCAAAAGCACCAGCTCCGTGCCGCAGCACACAAGCGTACCCAGCGCGCATTTTTTCGCGTACCACGCGGTGTTCACCGTCTTTTCCACGCAAAAACCTCCCCTGCATTCGCCTACATGAGCGTATGTCAGGGGAGGTTTGTTTATGCTATGCAGTTGTCGATCTTACTTGATCTCAGGATCGTAAGAGGGCTTATCCTCGGACTTTTCAGCCTTTTCCGCCTTATCCTCGACCGGCAGAGCCACCGTCTTGGTCTCTTCCTCGGTCTGAGGCTTTTCCTCAGCCTTCTTCTCCGCCTTGTCAGCCTTCTTGGCCTTGGGCGCAGCCGCCTGCTCCATCGACTCCGCAGACTGGATGCCCCACTTGGCAACCTCGATGCGGACGCGGTCCTCAGAGGTCTCGAACACAACCGTCGCGTCGTTCACCTGAACGATGCGGCCGACCAGACCGCCGATGGTGGTGATGCGCTCGCCCTTCTTGAGGCTGTTGCGCATGTTTTCCGCCTGCTTTTTGCGCTTGTTTTCCGGGCGGATGATCAGGAAGTAAAACACCGCGATCATTGCGACCAGTAAAATCATGCTATCCATAGTACAAGTTCCTTTCCAAAACAAAAGATATTGGTATTATAACGGATATTTCACTATTGTGCAAGGGGTTTCTTCGCGAGATCAAACTCTTTCCGAAAGCTTTCCGCTGTACGCCTCGCGGAAGGCCTCAAATTCGCCCGCGTCGAGCGCGTCGCGGATGCGCTGCGTCAGCTTGTTGTAGAAATACAGATTGTGCATCACCGCAAGGCGCAGGGCCAGGATCTCCTCCGCCTTAAAGAGGTGGCGCAGGTACGCACGTGAGAAATTCCGGCACGTCGGGCAGTCGCACTGCTCGTCGATCGGTCGCTCGTCGAGCTTGTACTTCTCGTTTTTGAGGTTGATCGAGCCGCTCCACGTGAAGAGCTTGCCGTGGCGTGCGTTGCGCGCCGGCATCACACAGTCAAAAAAGTCCACGCCGCGCGCCACGCCCTCGATGATGTTCGACGGCGTACCGACGCCCATGAGATAGCGCGGCTTATCCTGCGGCATATAGGGCTCGACCGCGTCGATGATGTCGTACATTGTCTGCGTCGGCTCGCCGACCGCGAGGCCGCCGATGGCGTAGCCGTCACAGTCGAGCTTTGCGATCTCTTTCATGTGCCAGATGCGAAGATCTTCGAACGTCGCACCCTGATTGATGCCAAATAACATCTGCTGCGGGTTGACCGTATCTGACAAGGTATTCAGCTTGTCATGCTTGATCTTGCAGCGCTCCAGCCAGCGCAGCGTGCGCTCACAGGATGCCTTCGCGTACTCGTAGCGTGCCGGGTTTTCCACGCACTCGTCGAAGGCCATCGCAATGTCGCTGCCGAGATTCGACTGAATGCGCATGCTCTCCTCCGGCCCCATGAAGATGCGCCGGCCGTCGAGGTGCGAGGCGAATGTCACGCCCTCTTCTTTGATTTTGCGCAGGCCCGCAAGGGAAAATACTTGAAACCCGCCGCTGTCGGTCAGGATAGGGCCATCCCAGTGCATAAACTTGTGGAGGCCGCCCATTTGGCGCACCACATCGTCGCCGGGGCGCAGATGCAGGTGGTACGTGTTGGAAAGCTCGATCTGACAGCCGAGGTCCTTTAAGTCCAGCGCGCTCACGCCGCCCTTAATGGCCGCCTGCGTGCCGACGTTCATAAAAACCGGCGTCTGCACTTCCCCGCCGTGCGCGCATTTGAACTTACCGCGCCGAGCCTTGCCCTCGTATTTAATCACTTTGAACATAGTCTTCCCCCGTTTCAGGAAACGAACATAGCGTCGCCAAAACTAAAAAATCTATAACGTTCTTTTACCGCCTCTTCGTAGGCATGCAGTACGTGCTCGCGGCCCGCGAGCGCCGAGACCAGCATGATGAGCGTGGACTGCGGCAGGTGGAAATTCGTCACGAGTGCATCCATCACCTTGAAGCGGTAGCCCGGGTAGATGTAGATGCTCGTCCAGCCTGCGGACGGCTCCATGTGTCCGTCCTCCTGTGCCCAGCTCTCGAGCGTGCGGCACGACGTTGTACCGACGCAGATCACGCGTCCGCCGCGTGCCTTCGTCTCGTTGATAAGCGTCGCCGTCTCAGGCGGGATAACGCAGTATTCGCTGTGCATATCGTGCTGCTCGATGTCGTCCTCCTTGACAGGACGGAACGTACCGAGGCCGACATGCAGCGTCACATAGCCGATGTTCACGCCCTTTGCCTGAATTTTTTCCAGCAGCTCCGGCGTGAAGTGCAGGCCCGCCGTCGGCGCGGCGGCGCTGCCGTTGACCTTGGAATAGACGGTCTGGTAGCGCTCCTGATCCTGCAATTCCTCCTTGATGTAAGGCGGCAGCGGCATCTTGCCAAGGTGTTCGAGCACCTCGAGGAAAATACCCTCAAAGTCGAATTTCACCATGCGGTTGCCGTCAGGTAACACGTCCACGACCTCCGCTTTGAGCTCGCCGTTGCCGAACTGCATCTTTGTGCCCTTGCGCAGGTGCTTGCCCGGCCGCACGATGCACTCCCATGTTTTGTCGCCGCGGTCGATGAGCAGAAGCACCTCGCACGCGCCGCCGCCCGGTAGGCGCTGGCCCAAAAGGCGCGCCGGCAGCACGCGGGAATTGTTCAAGATCAGGCAGTCGCCGGGGTTCAAAAAGTCCGGCAGCTCATAAAAATGGTGGTGTGAGAGCTCACCCGTCTTCTTGTCAAGGCACATCAGGCGCGATTCGTCGCGCTTTTCGAGCGGCGTCTGCGCGATCAGCTCCTCGGGCAGGTAATAATCAAAATCTTTCGTTTTCATGTCGTTTCTCTTCCCTCATCGGATGCTGACATCCGTGTAGTAAAACTGTAAAATATCGCGGTAGGAATAGCCGAGGTTTGCCATCGAGTACGCGCCCCACTGGCTCATGCCGACATTATGCCCGTAACCGCTGCCGGAGATCACAAAGCTGCCGCTGCCGGACGATGTCGTCGTCCGCTGCACAAGCTGCGATGTGCCGCTCGACGTGATGACGTACACGTTGCCGGACAGCGCCGAGCTCTTCCCGCTGCTGTCGATCGCGCTCATAGAGCCGAGCGCGACGCTTTCGCCCGTGTCATTCACACTGTAAATATTCTCGCCCGTACCGCCGCCGATCATAAAGCGCTGGCTGCGCAGATTCAGCAGCGTCCGGCATGCCTCGCGCGAAACAGTCTTGCTGCCGCTCGTACCGGTAAAGGTGACGGAATAGACGTTACCTGTGTCGGTATAGGCCGAGACATAGGCGTTTTTCACCGTGCCGATGCCATAGCCCCGGTTATTGAGAAGGCTCGTCAGTTCCGACGCGGTAAACGTCGTCGACCAGTTGTACCGTGGGATGATCGAGGCGATCTTGCCCTCATAGGGGTCGATCTTGCCTTTGAGATAGCCGACGTCATTGCCCCAGACGTTCAGGCTGTCCTCGCTCGCGCCGCCGTTGCTTGAATAATACACAGCCTCCTGCACGAGTCTTCCGCTGTAGTAGAGGAACTCCCCCGTCGTCTGGTCGACCGCAGCATCGGAATTCGCACCGCTCGCTGCCGTGCCCTGATACACCTGACAGTGCGTCGTCGCGCAGATGTCAAAGCCCTGCGCGCGATGCTTCGTCTGACAGACCGCGTAGGTGCGCGCACAGACCGCCTGCGCCTTGAGCGCCTCGACCGGCCAGTCCTTGCTCATTTCCCAGGGAATGACACATTTGACATAGTCCTCGAGATCCACCACGTTGATGACATTGATGTTCCCGCCGCTCACGCGCTGGTATTCAAAGCCGCCGTAGTAGCGGTAGCCGCGGAACCATGTGACCGTCTTTTCACGCGTCTCGATCGGCAGAATGCCGAGGTTTTCGCTCCCGCCGCAGTCGAATTCAAAGAGGATCGTATCCGTTCCCGTCACGATGACCGTCACGCCCGTGCTGCTGCCGCCGACGGCAGTGCCGCCGTATTGGGCTGCTGCGGACCGCGCCGCACTCAGGCTCGTGTAGCTGCCAGCGCGCGCATAGAACGCGCCATCCTCGTAGGCAGCGAAGCCGCCGCTGTACTGCGCCGCTGTGCGCGACGCGTCGCCGTAATCGTAAAACGTGCCGGAAAGCTGCACATGATAGGTCGTATCCGTCGTCACCGTGATCTTTTCATACAACTGCGGCAACGCGCCCAGCTCTTCAAAGCTGCCGTCCGCGTCAAAATACCCCAGCGCGTAGCCGCCGAAGGCCGAATAATTCTGAAGGTTCGCCGCGCTCATCGCGTCCGAGCCGTACTTGAGCCCCACACGGAGCGTCTCACCGTCCGTTGCCTGCGCGAGCGTGCACAGTGAAAGGCACAGCAGACAGGAAAGCAGGAACGTTCTGCACCATTTTTTCATAGTATCCTCCACAGCCAGTTTTGCAGAAGCGATCGCTCTGCGCCCGGCTGAACATATCCATATGAATCGTATTTTACATTATACGACAGTTTCCCTCTGCTTTCAAGCAAAACTGTATCTCTTTTTGGCCGCCGCTCCCCCCTACCGTTTTGGCGGTCAAGCGTCATGGAAAGGAGTCCTTTATGAAACCCTGTGTGTTTACCGGCAGCGCCGTCGCTATCGTCACACCGTTTTGCGGCGACGGTGTCGATCTCGAAGCCTTCGACCGTCTCATCAAGCGCCAGATCCAAGGCGGCACCGACGCCATCGTCGTCTGCGGCACAACCGGCGAGGCCGCGACGCTGAGCTACAATGAGCGCATGGCGCTCATTGAGCGCTGCGTGCGCACCGTCGACCGCCGCGTGCCTGTCATCGCGGGCAGCGGCACGAACAGCACCGCGTCCTCCATCGCGCTCTCCAAAGCCGCGCAAAGCGCGGGCGTCGACGCGCTGCTCACCGTCACGCCGTACTACAACAAAGCCTCGCAGAGCGGCCTTGTGCAGCATTTCTCCGCCATTGCGGACGCGGTCGACATTCCGGTCATCCTCTACAACGTTCCCTCCCGCACAGGCGTCGGCTGCACGGCGCAGACCTATCAAGCGCTTGCCAAGCATCCGAACATTGCCGGTGTCAAGGAGGCGAGCGACGACTTCGACCTCATTCAGGACACCCTCAACCTCTGCCCGCTGGGCTTCACCGTCTGGAGCGGTAACGACGGCTCCACCGCCGCCATCATGGCTCTTGGCGGCAAGGGCGTCATCTCCGTCGCCGCAAATGTCGTCCCGCGTGAAATGCACGAGCTGACACAGCTCTGCCTTGAAAATCGCTTCTTGGAGGCAGGCACGCTTCAGCTCAAGCTGCATGAGCTCATTCGCGCGCTGTTTTGCGAGGTCAACCCCATCCCCGTCAAGGCCGCCATGGAGCTCTTGGGCCTGTGCAGCGGCGAATTGCGGCTGCCGCTGTGCCGCATTTCCGAGCGTCATTTGGAACAGCTCTCCAGTGCGCTAAAGCCGTTCCGAGCCTCGGTATAAGTGATTCTTATTTCTCGTTTATGCAATATTCATCGTGTATTCACTTTGCATCTGCATAATATTCATCGCGATATTCAGCGAACATTCGCCGTATTCATTTCGCCGTTTTTCACCTTGTGTATTCAGTCAAAAAAGCAGGACTCTGCGCTGAAAACGCGCAGAGTCCTGTTTCACTTTTTCGTTTACGTTTTGTAATCAGCCTTGCTTACGCCTTCACGCGGTGGAAGACCTTCTTACCCTTGCGGACGATGACGCCCTCGCCCTCAAAACGTTCACGCGCAAGGCTCTCGTCGATGGAGGCGACCTTCACATCATCGATCGTCACACCGCCCTGCTGGACCAAACGGCGCGCCTCACCGCGGGACGGGCACAGGCCGGTCGCGACCAACATCGAAAGGACATTGATGTTGCCGTTTTCAAAGTCGGCATCCGTCAGCGTGCTCGTCGGCATGTTGGCGTTATTGCCGCCCGCGCCGAAGAGCGCCTTGGCAGACTCCTCCGCCTTCTTGGCCTCCTCTTCCCCGTGGACGAGTGCGGTGAGCTCGTAGGCGAGGATCTCCTTCGCGCGGTTGAGCTGGCTGCCCTCCCACTTATCCATCTCGTCGATCTGCTCGAGCGGCAGGAATGTGAGCATACGGATGCACTTCAAAACATCCTGATCGCCCACGTTGCGCCAGTACTGGTAGAAGTCGTAGGGCGTGGTCTTGTTCGGGTCGAGCCACACCGCGCCGCTCGCGGTCTTGCCCATCTTCTTGCCCTCGGAATTAAGAAGCAGCGTGATCGTCATCGCCTGCGCGTCCTTGCCGAGCTTGCGGCGAATGAGCTCCGTGCCGCCGAGCATGTTGGACCACTGGTCGTCGCCGCCGAACTGCATGTTGCAGCCGTACTCCTGGAACATGTGGTAGAAGTCGTAGGACTGCATGATCATGTAGTTGAATTCCAGGAACGAAAGGCCCTTTTCCATGCGCTGCTCATAGCACTTGGCGCGCAGCATGTTGTTCACAGAGAAGCACGCGCCCACCTCGCGCAGCAGCTCGATGTAGTTGAGCTTCATCAGCCAGTCGGCGTTGTTGAGCATCATGGCCTTGCCCTCGCCGAAGTCGATAAAGCGCTCCATCTGGCGCTTGAAACATTCGGCATTGTGGTCGATGTCGGCCTTGGTGAGCATCTTGCGCATATCGTTGCGACCCGAGGGGTCTCCGATCATGGTCGTGCCGCCGCCGATGAGCGCAATGGGCTTGTTGCCCGCCATCTGGAGTCTTTTCATCAGGCACAGTGCCATGAAGTGGCCGACGTGCAGGCTATCCGCCGTGCAGTCGAAGCCGATGTAGAACGTCGCCTTGCCGTTGTTGACGAGGTCGCGGATCTGCTCCTCGTCCGTCACCTGCGCGATCAGGCCGCGCGCTTTGAGCTCTTCATAAATTCCCATTTGTTGATTCCTCCTGTATTTCTATTTTACTTCATTTCGGACATTTTGAGACGTTTTCGGATAGCAAAAAAACGCCCTCTGTCCGTTTGGACAGAGGGCGAACAAATTCGCGGTACCACCTCTGGTTCGCCGTTTTCTCGCAAAAACGGCCTCACGGAGTGCCGACACACTCCCGCGCGATAACGGGCGCTCCCGGGGCGCGCCTACTGGAAAACTTTCGTTCGGGCGCCGGCTCCGCGGTGTATTTCGGCACGTTTCCTCTCCTTCTTGCACCGGCCGAAGGCTCTCTGCGCAGGAAATCGCTGCTTACTTCTCCGCTTCATCACCGTAAACGCGGATATTGTAACGTAAAGAATCGGTCTTGTCAAGTATCAAGTATTCTGCGGATTATTCTGCGGATTGTAATACATCACGAGCTTGCACAGCCCGTCGCACAGGAGCGACAGGTTCTCCTCGTCGATCCCCGTCGCTTTCCGCGGCAGGATGCAGCGGCCAAAGCCCTTGACCTTTTTGCATGCGCAGATGACCGTGCCGCCCGTGAACGCGCGGTTATCCGAGGGATAGTGAACAAGTCCGTCGGTCTTCAAAAAGCAGGTCTTCTTCTCGCTGTTGCTGAACTGCTCAAGGATCGTGTCGAGCAGCTTGTCGTTCCAGCGGCTCGCCTTGCCCGGCAAAATCAGCAACTCATCGCCCTCACCCACGCAGTCGAGCACGACGACGCTCTTCTTTTTGAGCTCGGGGTGCGCGTGGATCAGGCGCTTGGCGCCTTTGCTCCCCTGCGTGCCACCGTCAAGGAACAGGAAGCACACCTCGCCGCGGTAGCGCGGCGTCAGCGCCTTTGCGACCTCGAGCAGTGCGATGACGCCGGAGGTGTTGGCATTTTTGTTGTTCATTTCGCTCTTGCCATACTTGGGATAAAAGAGCCCAACAACCAGCAGCAGCAAAAAGAGAGGCAGCGTCATATTCGGCATGTTGAGCGCGAACGTCACGCCGAACGAAATAAGGAAGCTCACCGCCAGCGCCAGCAGCGGCATCAGCGCCTCGTAGAGCATGTACGTCGCCGGTCGCGTCGGGCAAATGAGCGGCGGCAGGACCTCGCGCACGCCGGTGTCGTAGTGCGCCGCGAGAACGATCTTTGCCTTCTCGATGTCGCCGACGACCACATTCGTCACATTGCCGCCCGCCGAGAGCGCCGACGTCCCGCTCTCGAGCTTCGGCGAATAGCCGAGCTCCTTGAGTGTGTAGACAAGCCAGGTGCGGAAGTCTACTTTTTCTTTCTCCTTGCGCCGCACCGGAAAATCCCGCTCGATGCGCTCAGCAAATTCGTTCATCTAATGTTCCTTTCTTCGAAAAAGCGCCGCATCGCGGCGCTTTTCTCTGACATGTGATTTTGCTTTACAGTAGTTGATCTTTAAAGTTCTCCGCCGCGCAGAGCAGTTCCTCTGCTCCTAAGAGCATCGTCTCGCTCGGGTGGTCTCCCCCGCTTAGGCGGGCGATCTCGCCGCGGCGCGCCGCGCGGTCGAGCGCGACGACCTTTGTGAGCGTGCGGCCGTTTTCCTCGCCCTTTTCCACGCCGAAGTGCGTGTCGGCCATCGCCGCGAGCTGCGGCAGATGCGTCACGCACAGCACTTGCCGTGTGCGCGAGAGCTTGGCGAGCTTTTCCGCCACGCGCTGGGCAGCCCTGCCCGAAACGCCGGTGTCGACCTCGTCGAACACCATCGTCATCACGCTGTCCTGCTCGGCCAGCACGTTTTTGAGTGCCAGCATGATGCGCGACAGCTCGCCGCCGGACGCGATCTTCTGGATGGGACGCAGCGCCTCGCCCACATTGGCGGACATCAAAAACGCCACGGCGTCCACACCGTCCTCGCCCATGTCCTTTTCCTGAAAGTCGATGGCAAAGCGGAGCTTCGGCATATCGAGCTCGCGCAGTTCCCTGGAAATACGCTCCTCAAGCTCCTTTGCCGCCGCGTGACGGCGGTCGGAGAGGGCCTGCGCCGCTTCGCGCGCAGCCTTTTCCTGCTTTTTGAGCGTCTGCTCGAGCTGCTGCGCACGGTCGTCTGCATACTCGATGCGGTCTAATTCCTCACGCGATTTTTCAAGATATGCAAGCATCTCCTCGACGCTTGAGCCGTACTTCTTTTTCAGCCGGTAAAGCTGGTCGCAGCGCGACTCCACGGCGTCGAGCTCCTGCGGAGAAAAGTCGTATTCATCCTTCTTATCGCGGATCGTTTCGGCAAGGTCATACGCTTCACAGCGCAGCGCTTCCAAGCGCTCCGAGAGCGTGATGAATTCATCGCCGAGGCTGCGGAGCGAACGCAGCGCATCCTCCGCCTCCTTGATAGCGGACACCGCGCCAAGGCCCTCGTCCCCGCCGTTCAGGCAGGCGTCCGCCTCGGAGATGGCGGAAATGAACTTTTCGCCGTTGCGCAGAATATTGCGGCGGGCAAGGAGCGTCTCCTCCTCCCCCTCCTGCAAGTCCGCGCGCTCGAGCTCGCCGATCTGATGGTGCAGCATGTCGACGCGGCGCGCTTTTTCGGCCTCGTCCATCTTGAGCGCGTCGATCGCGCGGCGCGTCTCTTTCATCACGTCATAGCGCATACAGTACGCTGCCAGCTCATTTTCCACGCGGCCAAAGCGGTCGAGGTAGACAAGGTGCTGCTCTTCGTCGAGTAACTGCTGTCCGTCGTGCTGGCCGTGGATATTGAGCAAGCTCGCGCCGATACGCTTGAGCTGCGCGACCGTCACTGGCCGTCCGCCCACGCGGCAGACGTTTTTGCCGTCACCGTACAGCTCGCGCTGCAATAAAAGCGTTCCGTCCTCCTCCGGCGTAAAGCCGTTTTCGGCGAGCCCCGGCAAATCTGCCGGAACCGCGCTGAACGTCGCGCTGACAAACGCCTTCTCCGCGCCCGTGCGGATGAGCTCGCGCGACGTGCGCTGGCCGAGCACCGCGCCGAGCGCGTCGATCACGATGGATTTGCCCGCGCCGGTCTCGCCGGTGAGCGCGTTGAACCCGCGGCCGAACAGAATGTCCGCCCGCTCAATGATGGCGATATTTTCAATGTGCAAAAGCTCAAGCATCGCTCATTCTCCTGCAAAATTTTGTTCTTACTTGGTCTGGCGCTGTCTCTGCATGTCCTCGATCTCCGAGCAGAGCTCGGCGGCGGACTCGTTTTCGCGCATCACGATCAGCACCGTGTCGTCACCCGCGACGGTGCCGACCTTGGCGGAGATATCCATCCCGTCAAACGCCGCGCCGGCCGCGGGGCCGAGGCCCGCCATCGTCTTGATGAGCACCAGATTCTGCGCGCAGTCGACCGAAACGATGCTCTCGCGCAGGATGGTCTGCAGGCGGTCAGCCAGATTCAGGCGCATCTTCTGCGTCGAAACGGCGTAGCGGTAGGTGCCGTTGCCGGTCGGCTCCTTAATTAAGTGGAGCTGCTTGATATCGCGGGAGATGGTCGCCTGCGTGCAGGAGATCCCCTCCTTGCGCAGGCTGTCGATCAACTGCTCCTGCGTTTCGATCGCCGAAGCGGCAATGATCGCAAGGATCTTTTCCTGTCTTTCATTCTTCATTGCTGGTTCCTCCCATCAACATTTTCTTTTGTAAGATCTCGCAGAAACTGCGTTTGCTCAGTCGAACGAGCTTGGTGTCGAATTTTGAGCGGCGCACTTCAATACTGTCGCCGCTGCGCAGTGAGAATGCGCGCCCGCCGTCCACGCTCAAAAGGACGGGCTTGTAGCTGTTTTTTTCCGTCTGCACAGTGATGACCCGCTCGGGCGAGAGCACGTAGGCATTGGCATGCACGCTGTGCGCGCAGATGGGCGAAACAATGAAGTTCCGTGCCGTCGGCTCGACCACAGGGCCACCCGCCGAGAGCGAGTAGGCCGTCGAGCCCGTCGGGCTCGCGACGATCACGCCGTCGCCCGCCACGTCCACGAGCTTTCCCTGCTCGGTGAAGATTTGCAGCCGGATCACGCGCGAGATATTGCCGCGCGCGATGAGCGCTTCGTTGAGCGCAAGGTTCGAGTAGATGACCCGCCCGTCGCGCTGGACGCTCACGTCGAGCATCATGTGGCTCTCGATCTCATACTTTCCGTCACACAGGTCGCGCAAGCGCAAAAGGTCTTTGCTCTCAAGCTCGGCCATGAAGCCGAGGCTGCCGAGGTTGACGCCCAGCACCGGAATGTCGCGGTGCGCGGCGGTTTTGGAAAGGTGCAGGATCGTACCGTCGCCGCCAAACGCGATGATCATGTCCGCACCGCGGATCTCCTGCTGAAGCGGCTCAATGTTGAGCCCGTAGCCCTCCGGCGGCTCCTGATTGCGAAACGGCAGGCACACGACATTCGGGCAGCCAACCTCGTCGAGCACGCGCTTGGCCTCCTTCGCGACGCGAAGCTGCGCGTCGCGGTAGGGATTCGGGCATAAGATGACTTTTCTCAGCATCCCGCGCCCTCCTTCCCGTGGTCGAGCGCCGCGTGTGACTGCTCCACAAGGCCCTGGAGGTCAAACGTCTTCTCCACCCAATCGCCGCTTTCGAGATACCCGAGGTATTCGATGTTTCCCTCGGGTCCGCGAATAGGAGAGAATGTGATATCAAGCACTGTAAAGCCAGAATCCTTTGCATGTGTCAGGAAGTTTTCCAGCACCTCAAGGTGTACGTCCGGGTCGCGGACGACGCCCTTTTTCCCCACCTTTTCGCGTCCCGCCTCAAACTGGGGCTTGATGAGGCAGGCGACATGTCCGCCCTCTTTTAAGACGCGGTGCACCGCAGGCAGGATCAATTTCAGCGAAATAAACGACACGTCGATGCTGGCAAAATCCAGCTCGTCAGGAATCTGGTCGCGGTCGAGATAGCGCGCGTTCGTGCGTTCCATGCACACAACGCGCTCGTCGGAGCGGAGCTTCCAATCGAGCTGTCCGTAGCCGACGTCGACGGCGTAGACCTTTGTCGCGCCGTTTTGCAGCATACAGTCGGTAAAGCCGCCGGTCGAAGCGCCGATATCGGCACAGATACAGCCGTCCAGCTTGAGGCCAAACGTCGTCATCGCCTTTTCGAGCTTAAGGCCGCCGCGGCTCACATATCGGAGCGTGTTGCCGCGCACCTCGATCTGCGCGTCGTTCGGCACGGCGGTGCCCGCCTTATCCACGCGCTGCCCGTCCACAAAGACAAGCCCACTCATGATCATCGCCTGCGCGCGCTGGCGGGTCTGTTCCAGCCCGCGTTCAACGAGCAGCACGTCCAGTCTTGTTTTATTGCTCATCGCAGCACCTCCGCAGCCTTTTTTGCCAGCGATTCCGCGTCCAGCCCGAACTCGCGGTACAGCTCCTCCACTGTTCCCTGTGCAGGAAACGCCTTGCCGAGGTTGCACAGCTCCAGCCGCTCGGGCGAAATTTTGTTCCAGCCCAGAATGGCCGCCATGCGCTGGCCCATGCAGCCGACGCCCGCGCACTCCTCGGCGACCAGCATCGCCTTTGTTTTGCCGATGACCTCGCGCATGTCGCGGTCATAGAGCGGCGAGATGGCGTTGATCTTCACAACGCGTGCCTCGATGCCCTGCTCGTGCAGGATCTCCGCCGCGTCGAGCACATTGTTGATCATCGTGCCGTAGGCGCAGAGGGTAATGTCCGCCCCCTCGCGCAGCACGACAAGGTTCTGCCGCCCGCTGTCTTCCTTATAATCTCCCTCGCCGCCGCGCGGATAGCGGATGGCGACGGGGCCTTTGATCTCGTTCACCGCACGGTCAAGCATCGTGCGCAGCTCTGCAAAGTTCGACGGACACAGCACCGTCATATTCGGAATTTCCGAGAGGAATGTCGCATCGAAAATGCCGTGATGCGTCTCTCCGTCCGCGCCGACCATGCCCGCGCGGTCGACCGCGAAGACAACATGCAGGTCGGAGAGCGCCGTGTCGTGGATGAGCTGGTCGTAGGCGCGCTGCAAAAAGCTCGAATAGATCGCCACGACCGGCGTGAGCCCCTGCTTGGCCATGCCCGCGGCCATCGCCACGGCATGTCCCTCGGCGATGCCGACGTCAAAAAAGCGCACGGGATACTGCTCGGAAAAATCGTGCAGGCCTGTACCGTCGCGCATTGCGGCGGTGATAGCGCAGATCGTTTCGTCATTTTTTGCGAGCTTACAGAGTTCGTCGCCGAACACCGCGGAAAAATCTCGCTTATGCTCGCGCGGCACGCCCATCCGCGGGTCAAATTTGCCGACACCGTGATAGCGCTCCGGCTCGCGCTCGGCGGGCGGGTAGCCCTTGCCCTTTTTCGTGTGCACATGCACGAGCACCGGACAGTTCAAGTCCTTCGCCCATTTGAGCGTGTTGGTGAGCTGCCCCACGTCGTGTCCATTCACGGGGCCGAGGTAGGTAAAGCCCATGTCCTCGAACATCGTCGAATTCGGCAGCAGCGCCTTTTTGACATTCGTTTTCAGATGATGGTTAAAATCATACACCGCGCGGCCGACCGCGTTGCGGTCGAGCAGATCACGATAGGCTTTTTTGAATTCATAGTACGCAGGCTTCGAGCGCAAAAGTCCCAGATGCTCGCTCACCGCGCCGACATTGCCGTCGATCGACATGCCGTTGTCGTTCAGAATCACGATGAGCGGCTCGCCGGACGAACCCGCATTGTTGAGTCCCTCATAGGCAAGGCCGCCGGAGAGCGCGCCGTCGCCGATCAGCGCCAGTACGGAATAATCCTGATGCTGCAGCGTCCGCGCCCGCGCCATGCCGAGCGCGACGGAGACGGAGTTGGAGGCATGTCCCGCGATAAAGGCGTCATGCCCGCTCTCGCGCGGCTTGGGAAAGCCCGAGAGGCCGCCGTACTGGCGCAGAGACGAAAACTGCTCGCGCCGGCCGGTCAAAATTTTATGGGTGTAGCACTGATGCCCCACGTCGAACACCAGCCGGTCTCGCGACGTGTCGAACACGCGGTGGATGGCCACCGTCAGCTCGACCGCGCCGAGGTTCGAGGCCAGATGCCCGCCCGTTTTCGACACGTTTTTCAGCAAAAATTCACGCAGCTCCGTACATAAAAGCTGCGTTTGCGAGTCGTTCAGGGTTTTGATGTCCCGGGGATCATGGATGGTTTCAAGAATCAATACGGTTTCCTTCTTTATCTGACAAGATGCAGCACCGACAGCACCTTCGCCGTCAGGTAGATGACATCCTTGCTCTTTTTCATGGCGACCTTTTTGCCGATGGCCTTGCCGCCGATCGTCAATCCGGAAATGAGCGCCGTGACCACGGTGGATACGACGATACTGCGCCAGCCGAAGCTGTTTTGCAGCAGCACGACGATGACCGTCGCGGTCGAGCCGCTGACGATGCCGCAGATGTCACCGACCACATCGTTGCAGAACGAGGCGACCTTTTCCGCGTTGCGGATGAGGTACAGCGCCTCCTTCGCGCCCTTGACACGGTGCGCGGCCATCGAATTGAACGGCTTGGGATTCGCCGCCGTCACGGCGACGCCGATGATATCGAACAGGATGCCCAGCGCAATGAACAGCAGCAGGATCAGTGTTGCCACCACATACCCCGCATCCTCAAGCAGCGCGCCCGAGCACAGGCTCATCGCGGCGGAAAGCGCCACAGCGATCAAAAACACACGGATGACCCAGCGCGCGTGGCTGGGCGTCTTTTCCGTTTTCTTCTGCTTTCGGTCTTCTTCGTTTTCCAAGGCTTTCTTCTCCACAGTTATTTCATAATCATGCTAATCAGCGGCAGCAGCAAAAGGTAATCCTGCGGCATAGGTCGGGTTGGCTTTCCCTGCAGCGCACCTCTCGTTGCCGATGGAGGCGGTTCCCCCTTAGGCGCTGCACCCCGTTGTCACCAGACGAGGTACCCGATTGCCACTTAGTCCGCACTGTAACCCTTTCGCTGCCCTTGCGACAGCCTAGGTGATTTCCACCCCAGAGTCACGCCGTTTCTTATCCTCTTTTGCAGGAAAAATTTCAAGGAGCGATCGTACTTCGCTCTTGGCCGGAGTCTGTACGTTGTTCTCCTATCCGAATTCCCCACGCAAGGCAGGCTACGCTGCACACAGCGTTCGCGGCACAAAGGCCGGGTAGCACCGCAATGCAGGTTCATATCCCGTCCCGTACCGAAGTCGATACCCGAAACCGGGAGTCCGCTCCGGCACAGCAACGAGTCTCCGCAGAAACAGGGTCGGTTCCCCCATGCCATTAGGGGTCGCCCGGAGTCCGCAGGCGCAGCTTTCGCTTTCGCCTCCCTTCAGCACCCACCCCAAACTGGGCGTAAGAAGCAGGCACCAAAGGCTTCACAGTTGTGCCCTTTAAAGGATTTTTAGGCCCTTCTTAGGAAACGGCAGCTCCGACTAGGATACTGCGCCGCTGCTTAGCATTGCCTATTATACACCAGTCAAAATGAATATGCAAGATATGCACAATAATATTCACCTTAGGAAATTGTAAATTTTTTATTTCGCAGAAAATTCTGTCTGCCGCGCGGAAACAAAAAAGAGGTCCGGCCTTCGCCGAACCTCTTTTCATCATATTTTGTAATTTGGAAATTACTTGTTGCCGTTGACCATGGAAGCGATCTCAGCCGCAAAGTTCTCCTGCTTCTTCTCGATGCCCTCGCCCTTCTCGAAGCGAACGGCGGTGTTGAAGCTGACCTTGCCGCCCAGCGCCTTGGCAGCGTTGTTCATATACTGCTCGACAGAGACGTCGCCGTCCTTGACGAAGGCCTGCTGAAGCAGGCAGTTCTCGGCATAGAACTTGTTGAGCTTGCCCATAACGATCTTTTCCTTGACCTGATCGGGCTTGTTCGCCATCTTCGGGTCGTTGGCCATCTGGCCGAGCATGACTTCCTTCTCCTCGTCCAGAACGTCCTGCGTGACCTGGCTCTTGTCCCAGAAGCGGGGGTTGAGCGCGGCGATCTGCATGGCGATGTCCTTGCCAATCTCAGTGGCGTCGCAGCCCTCGACGGTCAGGTTGACGATAACGCCGATCTTGCCTTTCATGTGGACATAGGGGACGGAGAAGCCGTCAGCGATGCGGGCGAAGCGGCGGATGCTCATGTTCTCGCGGATGGCGAGGAACAGCTCGTCCTTCGCATCCTTGACGGTGCCGTTGCCGGTGACCCAGGGGCAGCCCATGAGCGCGTCGACGTCAGCGGGGTTCTCCTTGGCGACGACAGCAGCCACGCCCTTGACAAAGTTGTTGAACGGCTCGCCGTTGGCGACGAAGTCGGTCTCGCAGTTGACCTCGACTACAACACCGACACCGTCGATGACGGTGGCGTAAGCCATGCCCTCAGCAGCCACGCGGCTGGCCTTCTTCGCCTGAGAGGCGAGGCCCTTTTCGCGCAGATACATGACGGCCTTTTCCATATCGCCCTCGCACTCGATGAGGGCCTTCTTGCAGTCCATCAGGCCGCAGCCGGTGGCCTGGCGGAGCTCGTTAACAACAGCAGCAGTGATAGCCATTCTGATATCCTCCTGAAAAATAGTGTGGTAAAAATGAGACGGGGCGAGGCTTTGCCTCGCCCCGTAAGGTTCTTTTCTCGCTTGATTGGGAAAATCAGGCCTGAGCCTCGCCCTCGGCCTTCTCCTCGGTCTCTTCGCCCTGCTTGCCCTCGATCATGGCGTTAGCCATCACGGAGGAGATGAGCTTGATGGCGCGGATGGCGTCATCGTTGCCGGGGATGGGGTAGTCGATCTCGTCGGGATCGCAGTTGGTATCGGCGATAGCGACGACGGGGATGCCGAGCTTGTGCGCCTCGGCGATGGCGTTGCGCTCCTTGCGGGTGTCGACGATGAACAGCGCGCCGGGGAGCTTCTTCATTTCCTTCACGCCGCCGAGGTACTTCTCGAGCTTCTCGATCTCGGCGAGGTGCTTCATGACTTCCTTCTTGGGAAGCATATCGAACGTGCCGTCAGCCTGCATGGTCTTGAGCTGGTTGAGACGGTCCACGCGGGTGCGCATGGTCTTGAAGTTGGTCATCATACCGCCGAGCCAGCGAGCGTTGACATAGTAGCCGCCGCAGCGGGAAGCCTCTTCCTTGATAGCCTCCTGCGCCTGCTTCTTCGTGCCGACGAACAGGATGTTCTGGCCGCTCTCAGAGATGGAACGGACGAAGTTGTAGGCTTCCTCGAGCTTCTTGACGGTCTTCTGCAGGTCGATGATGTAGATGCCGTTGCGCTCGGTGTAGATGTAGGGAGCCATTTTGGGGTTCCAGCGACGGGTCTGATGGCCGAAGTGGACGCCTGCTTCGAGCAGGGCTTTCATGGATACGACGTTTGCCATTGCTTGTAGTTTCTCCTTCAAATTTAGTTTTACCTCTGGAGCCTTCATCCCTCCTGCCAACCTGATGGCACAGACAAGAAGTCCGGTCTCCATGCGGAATACCCGGGTATTATACCCCGCTATTTTCAAAATTGCAAGCACTTTTTGAAAAATCCTGTGTTTTCCCCGCTTTCTTTTCCCTTTGCCGCCTTTCCCGCGTCGTTTTCCCGCGCTTTTGCACCCAGAAGTTGTCATTTTCCTTTTTTAATAATGCCTTTCTAAAATTTAGGCTTGCAAAAATGTCGAAAATCCTTATAATATAGTAGGTCTGCTATTGGGGGACTTTTCGTCCGCCGCCCTTTTCAGTACCGGCGGCGGCGCGTGCGGTGCTCTCTGCGCGGGATCTCCTGGCGCGGAAAGGGCTTGTCAATGAGAATGATATCGTCCCCGATCTGCTTGATACACTCCCATGGGATGCAGTATTCCTCTCCCCGGCCGAACAGCCCGAAAAAGCGGTACGGCCCGGGAATGATGAGTGCGGTGAGCTGCCCGTCCGGCAGCCTGCATTCCACGTCGCCCACATAGCCCAGGCGGCAGCCGTCGCAGATGTTGATGACCTCCTTGCAGCGGAAGTCGGCAAAGCGGCAGTTCATGCGCATCCCCTCCTGTTCTCTTTCATTGTATTTCCGGAACAGGAAGTCCTATCCCTCGCATTTCCCGCGACTTCTCTCTGGGCTATGCCGGAGAGAAAATTTTCTCTACGGAGGTTCCCCCACATGACAGAGATTCAGCTCAATATGTACCATGCCCTCGCGCTTGGCGCCGCCATGTACGCCCTCGGTCTGGTGCTGATGAAGAAGATCCCCGTGCTCAGCCGCTTCTGCATCCCCGCTCCCCTGGTCGGCGGTCTGTGCTTCGCGATCTTCAACACCATCCTCTATGCCACGGGCACGGCGGTCATCACCTTTGACGACACGCTGCAAACGGTCTTTATGATCTTCTTCTTTACGACCGTCGGCTTCACCGTCAGCATTCCGATGCTGCTCAAGAGCGGCAAATCCGTCATCATGCTCCTTATTTTGAGCGTTGTGATGATCATTTTGCAGAATGTCGTCGGCAGCGGCGTGATGGCGCTCATGGGCAAAGATCCGCTCTACGGCCTCGCCTGCGGCTCTATCTCGATGATCGGCGGCCCCGGCACGGCGGCGGGTATTGGTCCTGACCTTGACGCGGCCGGTGCCATCGGCGGCACGACGGTCGCCGTCGCGGCGGCGACGTTCGGCCTCATCTTCGGCTCGCTCCTCGGCGGCCCGATCGCCCGCAAGCTCATCGTCAAGAACCACCTGCGCGACGAGCTCGCAGAGCAGACGGTGGAAGAGGATGTCGACGACACGTATTACAACACCCACGCCAATAACTTTGTCTACGGTTTCCTGCTGCTGATGTTCTGCGCCGGCGTCGGCAACGTCGTCAGCGTTCTGCTCACGAACCTCTGCGGCTTCAGCTTCCCCATTTACATTGGTTCGATGCTCGTGGCCGTCGTCGTGCGCAACGTGATCGACCACTTCAAGATCATGGAGTTCCCCGCCGCCGAGATCAGCACGATGGGCAACATGTTCCTCGCGATTTTCCTCTCGATGGCGCTCTCGGGCCTCAAGCTCTGGCAGCTCGTCGACCTGGCGCTGCCGATGATCGTTGCCCTCGCCGCCGAGGTGCTGCTGATGGTCGTCTTCTCACTGCTGGTCGTCTTCCCGGTCATGGGCCACGATTACGACGCCGCGATGATCACCGCCGGCTTCATCGGCTTCGGCATGGGCGCCACGTCCAACGCCATGGCCAACATGCAGGCCGTTTCCCGCCGCTACGGTCCCTCTCCCTCGGCCTACTTCGTCATCCCGATGGTCGGCGGCCTCTTCAACGACTTCTTCAACGCTGCGATCATTGCATTCTGTATCGGTCTTCTTGCGTGAGAACCGTTTGAGGGCGCAAAGTCCATCGAAGCGCGCCGAACGATAAAAAATATCCCCGCTTCCCGTTCCGTATGTTTCCGCCGCGTGCGGACATACTGAAAGCACTACGCATGGGAGGCGGGGATTCTTTTTATGCTTGGCAAGGTGGAGATCTGCGGCGTGAACACGACAAAGCTGCCGACGCTGACCGCCGCGGAGACGGACGCACTGCTTCATCGCGCAAAGGACGGCGACGCAGCCGCGCGCGAAAAGCTCGTCGAGGGCAATCTGCGGCTGGTGCTGTCGGTCATCCAGCGCTTTTCCGGCCGAGGGGAAAACGCGGACGACCTCTTTCAGGTCGGCTGCGTGGGGCTGCTAAAGGCCATCGACAACTTCGACACTTCGCAGAATGTTCGTTTTTCCACCTACGGCGTGCCGATGATCATCGGCGAGATCCGGCGGTATCTGCGCGACAACAGCTCCATTCGCGTCAGCCGCTCGATGCGCGACACGGCCTACCGCGTCTTACAGGCGCGTGAAAAGCTCCAGCGCGAGCAGCAGCGCGAGCCCACGGTCGAGCAGATCGCGCGCGAGCTCGGCATCCGGCGCGAGGAGGTCGTCTTCGCCATGGACGCCGTATGCGACCCCGTGTCGCTCTTTGAGCCCATCTACTCCGACGGCGGCGACGCCGTGTGCGTCATGGATCAGGTGCGCGACACCAAGAACACCGACGAGGACTGGCTCGAGCAGATCGCGCTCAAGGAGGCCATGGCGCGCCTGAGCGAGCGCGAGCGCCAGATCCTCGCCCTGCGCTACTCCGACGGCAAGACGCAGATGGAGGTCTCAAGTGAGATCGGCATCTCGCAGGCGCAGGTCTCGCGCCTTGAGAAAAACGCCATCAAGAGCATCAAGAAGAATATGTAGACTCAGACAAAAAGGAGCGGAAATGTTTCCGCTCCTTTTCCCGTTTCTTCTCTTGACTTTATCCGCCATTTTATTACAATATAGTATGTATTTTTGCGCCGGTGGGATGCTCCTCCGGCAAATCCGGATCAAATGGAGGTTCCTTCCATGCATTACAACGTCATCATCATTGGCGGCGGCCCCGGCGGCATCTTCTCCGCCTACGAGCTGACAAAGGATCGCAGCGACCTGCGCGTCGCCGTGTTCGAGGCCGGTCACAGCCTTGAAAAGCGCCACTGCCCCATCGACGGCGACAAGGTCAAATCCTGCATCCGCTGCAAGAGCTGCTCGATCATGAGCGGTTTCGGCGGCGCGGGCGCATTTTCCGACGGCAAATACAACATCACCAACGACTTCGGCGGCACGCTGCACGAGTACATCGGCAAAAAGCAGGCGCTCGACCTCATGCACTATGTCGACGAGATCAACATGGCCTACGGCGGCGAGGGCACGAAGCTCTACTCCACCGCCGGCACGAAGTTCAAAAAGCTCTGCATCCAGAATAAGCTCAACCTGCTCGACGCCTCCGTCCGCCATCTCGGCACGGACGTGAACCTCGTCGTGCTCTCGAACCTCTATGACCTGCTCAAGGACAAGGTCGACTTCTACTTCGATTCTCCCGTCACCACCATCGCCCGCGAGGGCGAAGGCTACCGTGTTACCGTCGGCGAGACGGACTATACCTGCGATAAGTGCATCGTCTCCGTCGGCCGCGTCGGCAGCAAGTGGATGGAGGGCGTGTGCCAGGAGCTCAAGATCCCCACGAAGTCGAACCGCGTCGATATCGGTGTGCGCGTCGAGATCCCCGCCGTCGTCTTCTCCCACCTGACTGACGAACTCTACGAGAGCAAGATCGTCTATCGCACGGAAAAGTTCGAGGACAACGTCCGCACGTTCTGCATGAACCCCAACGGCATCGTCGTCAACGAGAACACGAACGGCATCGTCACGGTCAACGGCCACAGCTATGAGGATAAGTCCCTCCAGACCGAGAACACGAACTTCGCGCTTCTCGTCGCCAAGCACTTCTCCGAGCCGTTCAAGGATTCCAACGGCTACGGCGAGTCCATCGCGCGCCTGTCCAACATGCTTGGCGGCGGCGTCATTGTCCAGCGCTTCGGCGATCTCGTCCGCGGCCGCCGCAGCACGGTCAAGCGCATCGAAGAAGGCCTCGTCACGCCGACGCTCGCGGCGACCCCCGGTGATCTGAGCCTCGTGCTCCCCAAGCGCATTCTGGACGGCATCATCGAGATGATCTACGCGCTCGACAAGATCGCGCCGGGCACCGCAAACGACGATACGCTCCTCTACGGCGTGGAGGTCAAGTTCTACAACATGGAGGTCGCGCTCGACGAGCACCTTGAAACGCCGTACAAGGGGCTCTATGTCATCGGCGACGGCAGCGGTATTACGCATTCGCTGTCGCACGCATCGGCGAGCGGTGTTTATGTTGCCAGAGAGATTCTGGAAACGGTTTAACAAAACCATTTGCAAATTGTTCCGCGCAGGCGCGGGATATTTCCGCACCGTGCGGAAGTGCGTAAAAGGGGGATACTCTCTTTCTCGAAAGAGAGTATCCCCCTTTGCAACCCCCGAGAGAAAGGACGAGGGGCCTTCCCCCTCGACCCCGCACATTGCCAGATTGCAGCTCGAAGAACTGCACGCGCTGCGCAATGTAAGTGCGGTGTACATGGCTTCGCCATGAATCTCTGCGATTCGTTACCAATCGCAACCGCGCCTTACTCCGTGAGGCGCGAGTGACGGTAGCACGGCGGCAGACTGCGTGCGGGCGGCATTGCTGCGCTCGCCGCGGGAAAATGAAAAGCTACCGACTAACACACCGGTAGCTTTCAGATAAATTCGATAATATCGTTTGGGGTGCAGTCGATCAGTTTGCAGAGCTTTTCCAGCGTCAGCAGTGTGATGTTCTTTCCCTTTTTCAGCGAATCCAAAGTCTTATTGTCAAGCCCATTTTGCAGCAGATAATACTGCGAAATACCTTTTTCCTGCAACGTTTTCCATAAAGGCTCGTAACTGATGATTGTCCTCACCCCACCTTCTTACGAGCCTATTATATGGAGCAAAGTGAAAAACAAGTATTGTGTATATCTCCACAATGCGGTAAAATGCCATCAAGGAGGGATGCACTATGACAACTTATAAAAGCCTCTACCACCTGATGGTACGCTCCATGAGCGAAGCCATCGACCTTTACGATGAGGGCAAGGGCATTCTTGCCCGTGAAGTCCTGAAAAAAGCCCTGTTAGACGCAGAAGAACAAGTCATCACACATGATATCATCCCCGACGAGCCTATCGGCAGTACCGATTCAGCAGAAAACTAAAAAAATCCCCAGCGCGGCGAGCGCAGCAATGCCGCTCGCACGCAGTCTGCCGCCCAACTACCGTCACTCGCGCCTCACGATAGTAAGGCGCGGTTGCGACTGGTAACGAATCGCAGAGATTCATGGCGAAGCCATGTACACCGCACTTACATTGCGCAGCGCGTGCAG